>Ga0208192_1000314_pt1 | contig 46552 bp, 51 predicted proteins | sample June2015DPH_13_1_2_FD_184711 | JGI IMG/M metagenome (GOLD analysis project Ga0208192, IMG submission 184711) | Peatland microbial communities from SPRUCE experiment site at the Marcell Experimental Forest, Minnesota, USA - June2015DPH_13_150... | ecosystem: Environmental > Terrestrial > Soil >... | reverse complement strand
GGTACCTACAGCATGCGTCGGCTGCGGCTGGGGGGTGGTTCTTTCCGGACTCTCACAACACTCTCATTGAAATAGCTCTAGGTCTCGGGGCGGTCGGGCTAGTGCTGTACATCACGGTGTTTGCAGTTGCTGCGTACCTTTCTGTTCGCGCGTCGGACTCTTCGCCGGGTTGTACGGGTCCTTTTGCGGCAGCGGTGCTGGTGTGCTCGTTCGTGAACAGTAACTTGAGTTCGGCCCAGTTAGAACCGTATTTGGGAAGCTTTGTGTATTTGATAGTACTTGCACAGATAGCCTTCAGCGAACCGCCAGTCAGAAGGTACGTGAGCTACGTGTCTTCCAGATATTACCGTTGTGCCCTGCACTTACAACAGAGGACGAGATGAGCAGTCGCAAAAGATTCTGGACGTACGCGTTGAAGGTGATGCGGGCTGAAGTCCGCCCGGGGCAATTGCTAAATCTCATGAGCCAGCGGGTTGCCCGAAAAACCGAGGTTGCAACATCCCAGCCTACTCACCTCTCAATCTTCGTGACCAGCCGGTGCAATTTCCGGTGTGACATGTGCCCGACGCTATCCAGGAAGATACCAAAGGATTACGCCCACCGTCATCATGAGGCGCCGGACATGTGTCTCGATTTGCTCCGTCTCGTGTTGGACCGATACCCGAATGCGATACGCGTGATGCTAATCGGCGTGGGTGAACCGCTGCTTAATCCACATCTGTTTGACTTGGTAGCAGAGTGTGTGAAACGCCGGATGGTTGTGGACACGGTTTCGAATGGGTTTGCTCTCGATGCGCATATACCTGAAATCCTCCGTAGTGGACTTGACCGACTGGTTGTGAGCGTAAATGGCCATACCGCGCAGGAATTTCACCGACTGACGGGCATGCCGGCGGCGTCTCATTCGAAAATACTGCGCAACGTCGAGACCCTGGTGAGGGCGCGCGGCCATGAGAAGGTGCAGCCACGGATTGAAGTGTCTTTCATCCTTGATACAGTCAACTATGGCCACATGTTGGAGATGATTGGAATTGGGGAGCAGCTGGGAGTAGATGGGGTGGCCTTCTACAATTATCTGCCAAGTCCCTACCCTGGATTCACGCCGGAAGAAAGGTGCCTCTATGCTGACGGTGCGGCTGTTCGGGAAGAGTTCGCGCGGGTGATATCGAGGAGATTTCGATGTGCTGTGACATGGCCCCTTATGCTGGGACGCCCGGAGCAGGGACGGGGAGTCTGCCGGTGGCCATTCAGCCTGCTACAGGTTGACGGTGACGGCAATGTGGGAGGGTGTCCGGTGATGCTTCTCAATATGCATGAAAACGGCAAGGTGAACGCGGGAGATGCTTGGAACAACGAGTACTTCAGAGACCTACGGCGCCGTCACCTTGGAGGCAAAGTCCTCTGGCCATGTGAGTATTGTGGTGAAAGGGTCGGTGTGGACCCGACTCGGATCGTAAAATACAATTCCTCCATCCCCCACAACCGGAATCGAATAGCGAACGGCAAAATCGCGCCATGAAACAGGAAATGCCCATGGGGCGAGAAATGTCTTCTTCCAAAGCCTTCGCCGGACCGAAAAGACACTGAGTCCTAACCAACCTTTTCCATCACCACTGGAGGGGAAACGGAGCCGGTCTATGCCCCAGGTCAGCATTCTCATGTCAGTTTACAACGGCATGCCCTATCTACCGGCGGCTGTGGATTCTATCCTCTATCAGACTTTTCAGGACTTCACGCTGCTAATAATAAACGATGGTTCCACTGACGGATCGGCCGCATACCTTAACCATCTCACCGATCCCAGGGTTGAGGTTGTGCATCGCCCACATCGAGGCTTGGGTGCGGCCTTGAACGTGGGCTTGGCCATGTGCGAAACGGAGTTTCTTGCCCGGATGGACGCCGACGACGTTGCCCTGCCAGATCGTATTGCCACGCAACTGAATTTTCTTAGTCAGCATCCAGAGGTGGGCACAGTAGGCAGCCAGATTGCCTACCTTGGTCCCAGCGGCCGCGCAGGCTTCTCGCCACGTCTCCCTTACGACCACGAGACCATTTATGCTGATCTTCTTCACGTTCGCCATGCACTCTGCCACGCAACCATCGCGTGCAGGACTGCCCTGCTGAAGCAAATCGGTGGATACAGGATTAGCGGCTGCGGGGAAGATTGGGATATGATGTTGCGCATCGGGGAAATTTCTCGCCTCGCGAACGTTGATCGAGTGCTTTACCTCTATCGATTACATCCGAATAGCGCCAACGCCACGAAATTTGCAGAAATACAGGTCGGGTGTGCATTTGCGAGTCACAACGCCAAATGCCGTGCAAAGAACTGCCCCGAAACCACTTTGGCTGATTTTGTTGCGGCGCGGCCGCCTCAATCATTCTGGCGCCACATGGCCGATTGGCTGGATCGTTATGCGTTTACCCAGTATCGTCGAGCCTTGCTCGAGGTTCTTTCTGCGCGCGAGCTCAGAGGATATGTGCGACTGGGCTGGGCTGCCCTCTGTTCTCCACCAAGGACCTGGCAAAGGATTTGCCGTTTAGCCCCGAGAATACACAAACGGGGAACCCCCCGAGCATCGGTTCCGGCATGAAGCCGAATAACTCGCCGGGAGGAACTACACCCTCCTGATCGAAGTATATCAACGCGCGCTCGCCTCGCATGGCTAGCACTACATCACTCGATCTAGGAGTCAGGACATCCCGTTTCCGGGTGCTGGGCGTATCTGTGGACGCCGTCGAGATTCCCGACGTCACTGAACTTATGGAGCGCTGGATTGCGGCGCGCTCGGCGTGCCACTGCATCGCTTTCACGGGGATGCACGGCATTAGCGAGACTCAGTCCGATCCGTCGTTCAGGCAAATCCTGAACTCGGCGGATCTGGTGGTCGCGGATGGCATGCCCTTGGTGTGGCTGGGCCGCTGGCACGGGTACGTAATGCGCCGGCGCGTTTACGGACCGGAGCTCATGGAGACCTTTTGCCGTAAGACCGGGCCCCTCTATCAACACTATTTCTACGGCGGCGGGCCGGGTGTGGCGGATCGCCTGGCGGAGATATTGAAGCAACGGTACAGAGTGCGCACCGTCGGAACCTACTCCCCACCCTTTCGGCCGCTGACCGAGGAAGAGAAGGTGGAAGTGGACCGCCGCATCCAGGCGGTGGCGCCGGATGTCGTCTGGGTAGGCTTGAGCACTCCCAAACAGGAACGCTGGATGTTCGAGCACCGGCCCCGGCTGAGCGTGCCACTGATGGCCGGAGTGGGTGCGGCTTTCGACTTCGTCGCCGGAACTGTGAAGCAAGCCCCGGCCTGGATGCAGGAGAACGGGCTCGAGTGGTTATTCCGCCTCACTCACGAGCCGCGCCGGCTCTGGCGACGCTACATCGTCAATGGCTCAAAATTCATGTGGAACGTCTCTTTGGAGCTTCTGGGCCTTAAGAAGTTCGAATGACTCTCGTGCGCCTTATCAATTCTTGCCCCCGCCAAGGCAGGACACCCTTGAGGTGAAATGAGATTGCTGGACAGGGCAGCCTTAGCAGCGCTCGGAGGAGTGCTCGCCTATGTTGCCTTTCAGTGGGGCGGCGTGGTCCGCACCGGGCGGTACGAATAGCTCCTGCTCCTTGGCCTGCTGGCGATCGTCTTGAGCCTTGGGCGCGCACGTGACGAGTAGGCGCCGTTTCCAAAAGTTGTTTGCGGAGATAGGGTTATCGTAATGGGCGAATATTCAAGTCCGACGGTTAGTGTCGTCATTGCAGCCTATAACGCCGCTCGGTGGATTGCCGAGACGCTGGATAGCGTACTCGCGCAAACTTTTCGGGACTTCGAAGTTATCGTGGTGGATGACGGGTCGACTGACCAAACCCCGGAAGCGGTCGCCGGTTACAAGGACCGGATTCGGTATCTCCGTAAAGAAAACGGAGGGCAACCTTCGGCTCGAAACGTCGGTATTCATGCCGCGTGTGGTTCCTATATTGCTTTTGTGGACGCGGATGACTTGTGGCTGCCGGAGAAACTGCAACTGCAAATGGAGTTGTTTTCCCGGCGCCCTGACCTTGCCTGGTTGCATTGTGACGCCATCGCATTTGATGGAGACACCGGCCAGGAATTATATAAGGCAAGCGATTTGACAAAGCTATACACCGGCGATATTTTGCGCCCACTCCTGTTGGGCAATTTCATTTCCTCCCCAACACCTGTAATCAGACGGGATGTTTTTGGCGCAGTGGGTTATTTTGATGAGTCGCCGGATTCGCAAATCGGCGAAGATTGGGACATGTGGCTGCGCATTGCTGCAAAGTGCCGGGTGGAGTTTGTTGATCGGCCCTTGGCGAGATACCGCTGTCACAGGGTGAGCACGATGGAGTCGACCGATCTCAAGTATGCATTCCGGAGCCTGTGGACGATTGTTGAGAACGCGGTGGCGCGAGATCCCGAGAGGTTATCAGACCTGCGCGAGCAGGCGCTTGCGAGGGTGTGCATTCGGGTGGCAGGACCGATGGTAAGGCGGGGGGACCGCCGTGGGGCGCGCCAGATGCTGGGACGCGCAGTGCGCCTCTTTCCCTGGGATCTCAGGATTCTACTCTATTGGCTGGCTGCGCTCTTGCCAACTGCCATTGTCGATTGGGTTTTGAGCGTTCGAAGACTGCTGGGCCTGTATGGCTTAGCCTGCCGCTGACCGAGGAAGAGAAGGTGGAAGTGGACCTGCGCATCCAGGCGGCGGCGCCGGATGTCGTCTGGGTGGGCATGAGCACGCCCAAACAGGAACGCTGGATGTACGAGCACCGCGGCCGGCTGAGCGTACCGCTAATGGCCGGAGTGGGTGCGGCTTTCGACTTCGTCGCCGGCACTCTGAAGCAAGCCCCGGCCTGGATGCAGGAGAACGGGCTCGAGTGGTTCTTCCGCCTCGTGCAAGAGCCACGCCGCCTCTGGCGACGCTACCTCGTGATTGGATCAAAATTCCTGTGGAACGTCTCGTTGGAATTGTCGGGCTGGAAGAAATTCTGATGGCCGGTAGGTGAACCGCCTGGGCAGGAAAAATCGCAGAGTTCTGGCAATGGGAAGGGCTTTGCTCATCGGGTCGTCCGCCCCGATGCAATCGGGGCAGGCTCCACCGGGGATCCAGACCGTCGGCGGTCGATTTCCAATGGCTTGCGGAGTAGATTCCCGCTTTCGCGGGAATGACCAGTGTTTCGAAAGGGATCCCATTCCAAATGACACCACTACCGCCCAGCGCGTTGATATCTTGAGCGAATTGAGCTAGTATTGACGTAACGCTCATCACCGGATGAGGAAGGATACTCCTCCATGAGCGAATCTAACCGACGTAGGTCCGACCGGGTTCAACTCACCATTCCCCTGCGCATGAAAGGCTTGGATGAGGCTGGGCGTCCTTTTGAGATCCCCGTCCACACCACGAGCCTGAACCGCGATGGGGCTCGAATCTACAGTACTCGTCCCTTGTCTCCCGGCCAGATGGTCCGCCTTCTCAACCCCTTGCGCCACCGCGAGGCCGAGTTTCGAGTGGTGGGCCCAGTTTCTCCTCCGGTGGAACACGGCGGGGAATGGGGCGTGGAGTGCGGGAATCCCGATGCGAACATGTGGGGGATTAACTTTCCCAAACAGATCGAAGAGGGTGAAGCGAAGGCGTTGCTCGAATGCCATATGTGCCACGAGGTGGCCGTAACTCAACTTTCGCTGGTGGAAGTGGAGGTTTTGGAGACTTCTGGAATCCTGTCAAAACCTTGCAGGAAGTGTGCAGCGAATACTCCTTGGGGCTACCCCGAAAAGCAACTGGCTATGGGTGCGCCACCGGATGAGTATGCGGCGCTGCCCAGCGCCCCGGCTGCGGTGCCCCCGCGAAGAGAGCGTCGTGAGCACCGGAGGGTGCCCCTCCAGCTCCCTGTGCGCATCCGTGATTATCACGGCGGCGTTGAAGTCACCACGGCCGAAAACGTTTCCAAGGGTGGGTTCTGTTATATCAGCGAGAAGAACTACTACGTGGGCGAAGGAATGCTTACGGTGTGCCCCTACACTGCCAGCGGTCAGAATATTGAATCAAGTTCCGTGATCGTTCGCGCTCAGCTCATTTCCGGAAGCGCTCGAAAGAATTATGGAGTTCGTTACCGGCCCACGATCTAATCCCAGAGCGATATCAGGACGATGGCTCTGGGCGCGTTTTCTCTGCAGGGCTTCCTTGAGTGCATAAAGGTGAAAGAAACATCCTGCGCAGCCTGGGGGCTGGTTAGTTGAAGCCTAAATCAGGTCGTGCCCCCCACCATCTTCACGCAAGCCTGAACCAGGAAACATCATGCGCAGCCTAGGGGCTGGTTAGTTGAAGCCTAAATCAGGTCGTGCCCCCCACCACCTTCACGCAAGCCTGAACCAAGCTCACTGGCCGCCCATCTTTATGTTGGTCCAGCGTTTTCGTGAGTTGGAATCGCCGGCTCCGTGACTACCGGCAGTCCCTCTCCCATCCTGCCCCTTCCCGCTCCCACCTTTCCCCGCCTCTCCCCGGACCCACCGGTAGGCCTCGAATCCCTACACCTGCAGGCTCCGGCCCGCAACGGCCTCTACCCACCGGCTGGCAACCGTTGTCCTGACCGATTAGGGAAAGCCGCGGTCGGGGTATGGCGGAGCCGCGTTTTATTCTGCTCATCTGTGGGGAAAAGTCCGGGCCAAAAAAAGATGGGGTCGCCCTTTCGAGCAACCCCGGGGTATGGATGGGCGGGATTCATGACTTACGCGCCCAACATAAAGCAGGTCGCAGGTGGGCGTCAATGGTACGAAAGTACCGGGAGCAACAGCTTATGCCAGGCAGGAAAGGCCGACAGCGATGAAGAAGCTCGCTGGCAACCCAGGCCGAGAAGACTTCGCGCAAGAATAGCCGGAGTAATCCCAGAGTTAGCCGGGGTCCTGGCAGGCCGTGCGAACCCGCGCGACGGCTCGCCCTATGGGGTTATCCTTCCTGCGTTGACTAACCTCGGGACGGGGCATAAGATTCGCCATTGGGTATTCCCCTCGCCAAGGAGGTATCTCCTGACCATGGACATGCAAAACGACATAGGTGAAACAGCAGGGAAGGTTTGGCAGGCGCTCTCCGATGAAGGGCCGCATACAGTCGTCCAGTTGAAGAAGAAACTCAAAGCCCCAAACGAGTTATTGTTTTTTGCACTTGGGTGGTTAGCTAGAGAAGACAAGGTTGAAATTGTTTCTGCGCAGAAGAGCTTCCGCGTTCAGCTGAGGTAGTTGAGGGGCGGTCCGCCAGAAATCGACGCAGCAAGCTGACCTTGCGAAGAGCTGGTCTGGCTGGTTGCGGAAAAACTCGCCCCCGACGAGGTAGCGGCGATCCCGATCACGAACATCGGGACAGGTTTTCACATCGCCACAGGTCCTGTGTTTTCATCGCCAGCATGGCGACGTCCCGATGAAACCGGGACAGGTTCCGTCGCCGCTACACGTTTTTCCGCAACCTGCTAGGGCGCGGCTCGACTGGCCGGCACTGTAGACGCTCGTTGTCGCTCCGGAGACGAGGTACTGACAGGGTCAGGCGCGTCGGAGAAGTCTCTTGCGTTGGTCGCAATCTGCGCGCGCGGATAGACAAAGAACGCCTTTATGCCACCCCTCGTAACGCCCAGTCGATCCATTCCCCCGCACGGGAAGACTCACACGGTACTTTCGTCCCGCTACCTTCGAGCTGTAGACAGATTTCATGCCCATGTTAGGATCACTCTATGCATTAAGACGAGTTGAGTGAGGGCATGTGGGAGCCAGCGGGACTGCTGCGAGCGAACGCCAAGGATCTTTGGTGAAGGCTGAATCAAGGGAAACTGCAAACTCAAGCGCAGACCCTCTTGAGACGCTCACGCTAATGATCTGCGAGCTCTTTGCGTCGGAGTTCTGGTGCGAAACCATGGGGCCCTTAGCTGAGAAGATTGCTGCCGAGATGATGAAGCGATTCCAGATCATCCCGAAGGACCGATCTTAATCGTTCTTCCCTCAAGATGACCCGCTGCCCTGGGAGTGCGGGTTAAACGAGCTCCTCACCCCATATACCCGTGAAATCGAGTTTCACTAATCTACTGGACGAGTTCCCTCTAGCGGCGCTACCGGAAACACGCCAAGCTTCGCACGCGTCGATCCCACATGTACAGAGGATCAGAGATTCATGAGATGATCGGAGGCGGTCAGGGGTTCGAAGCAGAGGGTGTTTATGCGCTGACCCACCACGTTGGCGAAGTACTGGAGAATCGCCGTCAGCTTCAGGATAGCGGGTTTTTCGCGCAGTCGGAGCCAATGCCGGGTGATCAGGGAAACGAAGACCAGGCGGAAGCACAACACCACGAACCGCTCTTCAAGCGAATAGCGCTGGTTCACGTTGGCGGCATTCCTGAGCAGATAAGTAAGTGCCCGGAAATCGCACTTGAGCTTCATCTGAAGCTGGAGGGAGTCGAAGGGCGCGTTCATTTCTTCCAACGCCTTACGCACGGCAGGGAACTCCAGGCGGTTGGCGTTGACAATGCTCAGGAAGTACTCCCGGTCGAATTGCCGGCGCAGGATGCGTTGCAGGGTGCCCTGCAGATAGAAGAAGAAGAGCGCGGTAGAGAGGATCAAGATTAGGGCGGCCAGGAACATCGTTTGCCTCGCTCAACCTTCCAATTCTGCCGGGACCGTGGTCACGCACGAACCCATTTCAGCCCGGTGCCGTTGGAGTCTTCGCTAACGTGGACAGCTTAAAGGGGAACCTCCACGGTTGGCAATAGTACGACAGTACGGGCTTGCCGGTATCGAGGTGGGGCACCGAGCGATCCCCGTGGAAGCGCGGGTCCTCTCGGGTGGCGCCTGGCTCTGGTCCCGTGCCCGCCTGGTAAGGTTCTTTTCGGAAGCGTTCGCAGTCAACCAAAGCGCCGTGTGGGCAGAGCGGGTTCGGGACTTCTTTAGGCGGTCACGGGACTGGCTTGGGAAATCGCAGTTCCCCAACGCGCAGACTCGCGAAGTCCTCCACCCCTTCGAGAATTGTGCTAGAATCGTGCAAGTTTTCGAGTCAGACGGGCCGTTAGCTCAATTGGTAGAGCAACTGACTCTTAATCAGTAGGTTGGGGGTTCGATTCCCTCACGGCTCACCAAACACCTTGATTCTGCCATACTTACAGGCAGTCCGTCCCTACCGACTGGTAGCGGGTTTTCTTCCTGACTACCGTCTCTGACCAGTTTTGGGCGATTGGCCATCTGTGAGAAGGCCCGTTCAATGGCGTCCGCTTGCGGATGGCAGTATCTCTGCGTGATGGTGATAGAACTGTGCTCGGCAATTCTTGCCAGCGTGAAAGCGTCGCAGCCCGCCTCTGCCCGCCGCGTCAGCGCCGAGTGGCGCAAGGAATACGGCTGGAAAGGCTTCACGCCAACCTCTACAACATCAGCATGCCGGGTGACAAAGCATGAGTCCAGGCTGGCCTGAGCGCAAACAGCTTCATGCCAAGGCTTGCTGTGCTTGCTGTTCGCCCATCCCACATCCACGCCCTCCCCAGCGCCTGCCTCTTCTAAAGCCTCTTGAGCCGAAAAACCTGAACCACGAAGGCCTCAAAATGAAATCTTCGTGGTCTTTGCGGTTCAGCTTTTACGGACTTCTTCTTTAAGGCGCTTTAGATGGCCGCGGCCGAGTGCCTTCACCTCGCAGCCAAGCTCGAAGTAGCGTCGGATATCTTTATCCTGAAGAATACCAAAGCAGTCGACTACGGCGATTGGTCCCCCGGCCCACTGGACCACCTCATCCGGATTCAGCTTCAGATACGGCGCATGCCGGACGGCGAGAATCAAGGCCTCCACACCGCTGAGCGCCGCCGGCAGGTCTTTTTGCACGCGCACGTGAACCAGGTCCTGCTGCCCGCGGAAGAACCTCGCCCACGAGTGCCCCGGCGCGGGATAAGTATCCTGGCTCTCCAGCTCGTACCAATGGTCGACATACGGATCGTGCACGGACATCTCTGCCCCCATCTCGGTAAGCTTGCGCAGGACGAGCTCGCTGCCGCTGTAACGCGTGTCGCCGACATCCTCGCGGTAGCTCGCGCCCGCCAGCAGGACGCGCGCGCCTGCGATGTACCGGCCCATGTTGCGCAGCGCATCGCGGGTGAGTTCCGCCACGTGCAGGCCGCGTGTGTCGTTGATGTCGATCGCGGCGGTGCTCATCTTGAAGATGCTGTCGCCGTCTTCGAAGCCGAGGATGTGCCTGTAGGCCCAGTAGCCCAGCCCGCCGTCTTTGGGTAGGCAGTACCCTCCGATGCCGGGGCCCGGGAAGATGATGTTGCTGTGCGTCGGCCTCATCTTGATGGCCTTGATGACCTTGGTGAGATCCACGCCGTTGCGCTCGGCGAAGATCGACCACTCGTTCAGGAAGGCCAGAATTGTGGCGCGGTAGGAGTTCTCGACAATCTTGGTGGTCTCCGACTCGATCGGCCGGTCCATGACCGTGAGCGGAAATTTGTCGACATTGAGAACCTCACTCAGGAACTTGACCGCGCGCTCTTTGGCCTCGGTGTTGCAGCCGGAACAGACTCGCCAGAAATCGCGAATGCTGCTGACATAATCCTTCCCCGGCATGACCCGCTCGAAGCTGTGAGCCAGCAGCGGCTCCGCCTCGATGCGGCGGGCCCGGAACGCCTTCTTGAGAATCGGCCAGGCCACAAATTCGGTTGTGCCCGGGGCGACCGTGGTCTCGATCAGCACCAGGCATCTGGCCTGGATTTTTTCGCCGATAGTTCTCAGGGTCGCCTCCAGCGCGGCCATGTCGACTTCGCCGGTTTTCATCGTTCCAAGCCGGTTCTTGGCGTAGTCGCACTGGACATCAACCACGACGCAGTCGGCCAGGGCGAGGCAATCCGCGTTGTAGGTGGCTGTGAGCGTTTTCTTTTCCAGGACACAGCGGGCAATCATCGGGTCGACCTGCGGGTCTTCGGCTTTTACGGGAGACTCCCCGCGGTTCAACATGGGAATCTTCCAGTAGCTGCGCGTGCTGGGCCGCTGGCAGCCGATGACGAGTTTGGTGGGATGGCCGTCTTTCTTGTCGGCCGCGTCGGCCACGATGGCGGCCATCACTGCTCCCACAAAGCCCAGCCCCACCACCACGACAACCTCTTGGCCCTCTGCCCGTGCGGCAGCCGTAAGTGATTCGAGCCGTTTGTACTCCGCCGCGTATTCTTCCTTGCACGGCAACGGAAACTTCTCCCCCATTGGACTGATCGAAAATTCCGGCATGATAGACCTTTCTATGATGTGAATTCGCTGGCGTATTCCTGCATGTGAGAGCCCCTGAGCATCTGTCAGGAGTCCTCCGGCACTGTGCGGTTTTACCAGCAAACCGGCTCGAACGAAAGCGGATTTTTTGGATGTCTAGCGGGAATCTACTGCGAACGAGACCGCGAGTCGTGCTCCCTTCGGAAGAAGTTCTTTCTTTTCACTGCACTACATCAAAAAAAAGTCTTTCCAGTTTCCAGCTATCAACGGGGCTTCACCTGGGTGGACCTGGGAGCGTGTTATTTCATTTGGTAGCGCTCTCTCTAAGCCGTTGCTTCGTTGTGAATACCCCACTCTTAATCAGTAGGTCGCGGGTTCAATTCCCTCACGGCTCACCAGCAAACCCGTCGTTTGAACGAATGCGCTCGAATCCAATGTCTGCCCAAAATCCGGCAAGCGTCTGCAATGGTATCCTGGTGGCCCACCTTCGAGGGCCTGCGAATAGGATGGTGGGCGATGCAAACGAGCGAGAATCTCGAAAGGCTCCTCCGCTTCCGCAATACCGGACCGATTTAGGGATTGTCTCCCCCGTCCCTTTGTGGTAAATATCCTGTGACGTGTTGGCGCTAGAAGCCTACCTGAGCGAACTTCGCGACATCCGCTCTCTGGGTGCGGCGGTAGAAGAGACCGCGTACTACCCCGCGCTCGCCACCCTGCTGACGGAAGTTGGCAAAAAGCTGAAGCCGAAAGTCCGATGCATCATGGGGCTTCAAGACCTCGGAGCTGGTTTCCCTGACGGTGGCCTTTTCACCGAAGAGCAATTCGATAAAAAGTACACCCTCAAGCCACTTCCAGGGCAGCTCCCTTCACGAGGCGTCATCGAAGTCAAACCCGTCAAAAGCGACGCATGGCTTACTGCGGAGGGCGAACAGGTTTCCCGCTATTGGGGCAAGTACCGGCAAGTCCTGGTCACGAACTACCGGGATTTCGTTCTAGTCGGCCAGGACGCCGAGGGCAAATTTGCAAAACTGGAACCGTTCCACCTTGCCGACAGCCAGAAAGCATTCTGGGCCGCCGCCGTGCATCCGCGCAGCCTTGCCGAGAAGATCGGCCCACGGTTCGAGGAATACCTCCTGCGCGTCATGCGGCACGCCGCGCTGTTAGCCGCGCCGGAAGACGTCGCGTGGTTTCTGGCTTCTTACGCTCGGGACGCCAGGGCGCGCATCGAGGGTGTTGAACTCGCCGCACTGGCAACGGTGCGCACGGCGCTGGAAGAAGCGCTGGGTTTGAAATTCGAGGGAGAAAAGGGAGAGCACTTCTTTCGCTCCAGTCTGGTTCAAACGCTCTTCTACGGCGTCTTCTCCGCGTGGGTGCTATGGGCAAAGCAAAATCCGCCCACGTCTAAAGCGCGCTTCGACTGGTACACCACGGCCCGCTACCTGCGCGTGCCGATGATTTCCAAACTCTTCCAATTGGTCGCCGACCCGCAAGAACTCGAAACCCTCAAGCTCACCGAGGTACTAGATTGGGCAGGTTTGGTTCTGAACCGCGTTGACCGCCGCTCGTTTTTTGACAGGTTTCAGGAATCCCACGCCGTGCAGTACTTCTACGAGCCGTTCCTCGAAGCGTTTGACCCGGAGCTGCGCAAGGAATTGGGCGTCTGGTACACGCCACCGGAGATTGTCAAGTACATGGTGGAACGTGTGGACACCGTGCTGCGCCAGGAGTTGGGTCTGCCGCTCGGCTTGGCGGATAAGAACGTGTACGTTCTTGACCCCTGCTGTGGCACGGGCTCGTATCTTGTCGAGGTTTTGGACCGCATTCACCGCACGCTCAAAAAGCGCGGTGAAGATGCCTTGACGGCGAGCGACCTCAAGGAAGCAGCCCAAAAACGAGTTTTCGGATTCGAGATTCTGCCCGCACCTTTCGTCGTCTCGCACCTCCAGCTTGGCTTGCTCTTGCAGAACCTCGGCGCGCCGCTCTCAGAGAAATCGAAAGAGAGAGTCGGCGTCTACCTCACCAACGCGCTCACTGGCTGGGAGCCGCCCAAAGGTCCCAAGCAGCGTCTTATCTTTCTTGAGTTGGAGGAAGAGCGCGACGCCGCCGAGCACGTCAAGCGCGAGGTTCCGATACTGGTCATCCTCGGCAACCCGCCGTACAACAGCTTCGCGGGGATTGCCAAGATGGAGGAAGAGCGCGACCTTTCCGAAGCCTACCGCACCACTAAGCGAGCACCCGCGCCGCAGGGGCAGGGGTTGAATGATCTTTACGTGCGGTTCTTCCGCATGGCTGAAAGGCGCATTGTAGAGAAGACCGGCAGGGGCGTGGTGTGTTTGATTTCCAATTACTCGTGGCTCGATGGCCTATCCTTCACAGGCATGAGGGAGCGGTATGTGAAAGCGTATGACGCCATCTGGATCGACAACCTGCACGGCGACCGGATCATCTCCGAGTACGCACCGGACGGCCGAACCAGCGAGACGGTGTTCGCGGTGCAAGGTAAGTCGCCCGGTATAAAGATTGGGACTGCCGTAAGCCTGCTCGTCTCAAAGCAAGCGGCCCTGAAGTCGAAGGATGCCCGAGTCCTCTATCGGGATATGCACCAAGCCAGAGCGGATGACCGTAGACGAGCTCTGATCGCCAGCCTCAGCGATGCTCACCTGGTAGAAAGATATGGAACATTAGAGCCAGTCGCCGCGATCGGCCTTCCCTTCAAACCGCGAGCCCTCGCCCCGGATTACCTGCAATGGCCTCTGCTGCCGGAGTTGTTTCCCGTTTTATTCCCAGGAGTCAAAACCAGCCGTGATGACGTGGTTGTGGACATCGACCGCGAACGTTTGGTTGAGCGGATGGAGCAGTACTTTGACTTGCAGGTCAGCCACGAAGAGATGCGTCGGATTTCTCCGGTGGCCATGACTAAGGCCGCCGGGTTTGAACCAGAGGCAGTCCGTGATTACCTCCGCCACCGCGGATTCAAACGGGAGAATATCGTACGGTATTGTTACAGACCTTTCGACCTCCGGTGGGTTTATTGGGAGCCGGAGACCACGCTTCTGGATCGGAACCGGGCCGACTACTTCCCCCAGGTGTTCGAGGGAAATGCGTGGTTGGTCGCCCAACAGAAGCCGCGACGAGAATGGTCCAAACCGCAGTATATCCAAAGCATCGGTTGCCTCGACTTGATGGATCGTGGGGCCAGCTGCGTTTCACTTTACCTGAAACCTTCAGACGAAAGGCCGCGACTGATCTCCTCAGACGAGTCAAAGGACCCTCGCATCCTGGCTAACGGCACACGTCTCAACATCAGTGATTTACTCGTCACGTACCTCGAGCAATCCGCAAACATGGAGGATCCCTCCAGAGTTTTCTATCACGCTCTTGCCACCCTGCATGCTCCTGCCTACTACTCCGAGAACTCCGGTGCTTTGCGCCAAGACTGGCCGCGCGTCCCCTTACCGGGAAGGAAGGAAGCATTGCTTGCCTCTGCGGGTTTGGGAAAGCAGATTGCTGCCTTATTCTGTACTGAACACGACGTAGGGGTGATTCATGAACCGCCAGTACAGAAGATCGCCGCCTTCAGTCTCCCGAAAGGAACGACTCTCGATGAAGCTAAGCACTTTGCAGTTACCGCCGGGTGGGGCCATGCGGGCAGGGAGGGCGTCACGATGCCGGCGAAGGGAAAGATTACAGACCGCGATTACACGGAGAAAGAGCGGGCGAGTTTAGGCGACGCGATCAACCTTCTTGGGGAGCGTACTTGCGACGTTTACGTGAATGAAGTGGCGTACTGGTCCAACATTCCACTGCGGGTTTGGGAATACACCATCGGGGGTTATCAGGTCATCAAGAAATGGCTCGCCTACCGCGAGGAACGATTGCTGGGCCGCGCCCTGACCAAAGATGAAGTGCGCTATGTGCAGGAAATGGCCCGCCGTATCGGGGCCATCCTTTTGCTTGAGCCTGCGTTGGACGCGAACTACCGGAGCGTAAAGCAACATGCCTATACATGGACAACCTAGGAGCGCAGCGCCGATCCCGAAATCCAATCCCGCATCGTGCGCGACCTTTGGAAACTCTTCCATGCAGCGACCCGCGCCATCCGCGAAAAAGACGGACATTGATTTTCGGAGGCTGCTTGTGCTGGCGGATGAAGAAGAACCTGAAAGTCTTAGAGAAGGGCTGCGGTGGGCATCGCACGTTCCTGAGGGCCTCCTTGGGGATGCTAGATACTTTCTTGAAACGGCGCGCCGCCTCGAACGTGAAGACACCGAGAAACGGGTAACGTATGTCCGAGCCTCGGTCATTGCGGGTTTCGCCGCGCTGGAGGCGTGGGTGAATGGCCTTTCATTTGTGCTGGCCGAGTATGACAACGAATTGGAACTACACGAGCGTGCCTTCCTTCAAGAGCAACGAGTGGAATTAGACAACGCAGGTTACTTCGTGATACGTGGCGGGCGATACCGTGGCTTGGAAGAGAAGATTAGGTTCTTCCATTGGAGACTTAAGGGAACGGAAATCGACAGTAAAGACCCGACCTGGATTGCCTTTGATTTTGCCAAACGGCTTAGGAATAAGATTGTCCATCCCAAACCTGGAATGACTACTTGCGAGGAACCAAGTATGGCTGCTGCCGAGTCGGCTCTGAAAGCGGTGACCGACGTAATCCACACCTTCCTTAGAGCCTAGGGATTTTGGTGTGCCAAGAATCTCTTGCGAAGCGTGCAGGCCAATCGCGTTACTCCCGCGATGGAAGCGGGAATCACCGATCACGTGTGGACAATCGAGGAAATGATTGATAGCGTTACGCCTAGCGGAGGAGCTATCCACAAATGATTGACATCAGAGAAGCTTTGGTCTCAATTCTCAAATGCATTCGTGCTCAACAGACGGCGGTGATCGACAATACGACTTCGCTTGGAGCCTTACTAGAGTATGCCGAGGAACACGCCGCGGGTTTTCGCGCTTACTTCGAACAATATCAAACTTCAGATCGGGAAGTTTCCGGGCTTTTAGCTGAACTTGCTCGATTATTTCAGGTAATAAACGAAGTAATCGAGAGGTTGGAATCTGGCGAAGCTTTGAAGGTTTGATTTGCATCGGGCATACTCCTATATTAGACTTCATCAATCGATGTCAAGGAACAAGGTAAGTCGCCCCGGGCAGCGAACGTCTCCGATGCCTATCCAGCGAACAAGCAACACGGCCGTGACAATCGATGGGCCGACCTCCGATGAATTAATCGAAGTCCTGGGTAAGGCGCTGGACTTGAGAGACAACGACACCGCTGGGCATTCGAATCGGGTGCGCCGCTACTGCCTAGAGATTGCGAAGGCTATGGGCTGCTCGGCGGAAGAGTTGAAGCAGATCGCCCGTGCAGGAACTCTGCACGACATTGGCAAGATAGCCGTTCCAGATGCCATATTGCGTAAGAACGGGAAACTCTCTCCCCAAGAGCGGAGAATAATGGAGACGCATGCCTGGGTGGGTTTCACCCTCCTCAGACGTAGTCACTTCCTTGAAGATGTGGCGAAGGTCGTGCTCGCGCATCATGAGCACTATGATGGAAAGGGCTACCCTCGGGGTCTGAAGGAGGATGAGATAGTTCTTGGGGCACGCATATTTGCCGTGGCCGATACCCTGGATGCGATGACCTCGGACCGCCCTTACCGCCGGGCGCTACCATTCTCTGCTGCCCGGCAGGAAATCCTCCGTGAATCGGGCCGCCAGTTCGACCCGAAAGTAGTCGAGGCATTCGACTCCGTCCCCGAAAGCGTTCTCCTCCAGATCATGTCAGACGAGAAAAGGCGCTCCGCACGCGTCCCTTTCCGCGCCACGGTGAATTGCATTCAGGGCGGGCAGCACTACACCTTAAAGGGTGTCAATATTAGCGAAGGGGGATTGCTGCTGGAGAAGGATGAAGGGATACGCCTTGGGGATGAATTGGAGGTGGAATTTGAATTACCTCAAGTGGGCCGACCGCTGAGGCTCAAAGCAGAACCTATTCGGAGAGAACTGCCCGACAGGACCGCCATCGCGTTCCGCTTTCCCCATCCCAAAGACAAGGTAGTTCTGCAACGTCATATCGCTGGGCTAGTTGAAGCTTACTCAGGGAGCTTCTCTGGCCTAAAAAAGATAGCGTAGGATGCGCCGCGACTGTGGGGACTTTTGTGGGGACCTCTTATCCATTTGCACTAATTTTGGTGCAGCTCAAATCATCTCGCCACAACTCACAAACTCATTGACCTACAAGGCGTTGCAGGGGTTTCTGCCTTCCAATCAATGAGTTGCAAGATAGTGTTAAAAACGGCTCTTAATCAGTAGGTTGCGAGTTCGATTCCCTCACGGCTCACCAAATCCTCTGATTCTCCGCCATTCTCAGGTTGGCCTGGCCTGCCACTCGGTGGCAATTCTCATTGTGGCCATCGTCGATGACCACGTAGGGGCTACCGGCCCTCTTTGCGAAGGGAGATTGCGTCAGCTATGATAGATTTCAAGGTGCCATGGGCCACGACGAGGAGCCTGTCCCCATCCCGATTACCGACGTCTTTGACCTCCACACCGTCCAGCCCAAAGAGGTGGAAGCCGTCGTCGAAGCCTATCTCGAGGAAGCGAACCGCCTGGGCCTGAAAGCCCTCCGCATCATCCACGGCCGCGGCATCGGAGTGCAACGGGAAATCGTGCGCGCCGTGCTGGCCCGCACCCCGTTCGTCCTTTCCTACCAGGACGCGCCTGCTGAAGCCGGAGGCTGGGGAGCTACGCTCGTGACCCTGCGCTAGTCTGAATTTCTCACCACACTGTGCCTTATTCCCGGGAGGGCGGAAGGGCAGGGTTTTAACCCCGCCGAAATCGCGGGTTCGCATTTTCTGCTCGTCTCGCGCCCAGCGCAACTCTTTCCGACAAACTGCGCGGGGCGCGAGACGAAGAAACAATTACGAGCGTTGTGTAACGGCGGGGCTAGAGCCCCGCCCTTCGTCGTCCGTGGTGAGAAATTTGCGCTAGTCCCGTGCCCGTCTGGCCAAGTACTTTAAAGGATTATCCTATTGGCGCCGCTTCCGCAACGCGCACCCGGGATATTTCCAGTTGGTCTCCGACGCGTGTCTCCGTGCGGAAGACCGTGTGCGTGGGAAGCTCCAACAGGCTCTTCGCTTTGAGCCTCACCTTCGAAATGCGGAAGGGGCGTACGTGCTCCTCGACCTCGACCACGACGTGATGGCGGTCGAGGAAAATCAGATCCAAGGCATACAACATGCCAAAGGTATGGACTCCGTGCGACGGGACAATCCACAGGCCAGCGCCGGGGCGTGCCCAGCGCGGAGTAGTACCCAGCAGACCCACGAGTCGGCTGAAGTAGCCATCGGCCACTTTGGCGTGTGTCGCGATGAATCTCTCGCGGGTCTGGTTATAGACACAAACGTACTTGCCGCCGTCCAGATCTGACTCGTACACGGCCCCTGCCTCGTTGCTCGAAGTCCTTACTGACCGGCGATTTGACGGCCTACTTGGCAGCCTTGTGGGTTCGCCGCCAAACAATGATGAATAGGATGATGACCGCCGCAATGCCGGCGATAACACGAATTGTGTTGGTATCCATTACCAGGCTCCTCTCTTCATTGGATTTCTTCCTTCTAACGCGAACGATGCGCGTCGTGCTGCGCGTTGGCGCGTCATTTCTGAACTTGCCCGAAGCTGTGAACCAAGCTGATCACAGCCGGACCCAAAATGACCACAAACAGCGCCGGAAAGATAAAGAACACCAAAGGGAAGACCATCTTGACGACGGTCTTAGCCGCCATTTCTTCGGCACGCTGCCGGCGTTTGGTGCGTAGGTCGTCAGAGTGGACGCGCAGCGACTGTGCCACGCTCGTGCCGAAACGGTCGGTTTGAATCAGCGTGGCGACCAAGGCTTTGATATCATCCACCGCCGTGCGTGTGGCGAGAGAGCGAAAAGCTTCCGTCCGGGTCTTGCCCACGTGCATCTCGGCATTGACGAGGTCGAATTCCTCACATAACTCGGGATGCGCAAGCCTCAACTCCTGGCCGATGTACAAGAGCGACTGATCGAGTCCCAGGCCCGCCTCCACGCAGATGACGAGAAGGTCGAGGGCATCCGGCAACGCCAGGCGCAGCGCTTGCTGCCGTCTTCTCACAAGGTACGTCAACCCGAACTCAGGCCCCATAAAACCCACTAACGCAGCAAAACTCAGGATAAAAATGGGATTGAACCGGTAGAAACCCGTAAAATAAACCAAGCTAAGCAGGACGACAACCAGGATAATCTTGGCCGCCCGCAGGGCCACGGCTGCTTCGGGCCTCCGGTAGCCGGCCCGCGGCAAGAGGAGCGCGGCTCCCGACGCCTGACCCGAAGACTTGGGCAGAATCTTAGCGACGCCCGAGAGAAGCCACGCGACCAGTCTCTGTCGTTTTTCCTTGAAGCCCGTTGGGTGCCCGGCAGGAAGTCGCCAGAGGCGGCCGAGACGCTCCGTGACCAGCAAGGAGCCACCGGAGAACGCAAAGACCAGTGCCACAGCGATCAGGACCAACGCCCCGAAAACAACAGCAGCAGGCCCGAGCATGGCGGCTGGTTCTCCTTGAGAGTTTCAGACCTTGATTCTGACAATCCACCACAGCAACGCGGCGCCGATCACCTGTAAGCTAGCGGCTGTGGCGAGCATGTACTGGCCCCAACGGTCAACAAACAGCAGCTTCACGTAGTCAGGATTGATCCCCCGCATCAGGGCCAACATGGCCAGGGGTAGAGCGATCAGGATGGCCGCGGTGAGGCGGCCTTGGGCGGTCCGAACCCGCACTTCACCGGCGATTCTAAACCTCTCCCGGATCACGTGGGCGAGGTTGTTCAAAATCTCAGCCAGATTCCCACCCGTCTCCTTCTGAACCAGGAGTGCGATCACAAAAAGGCGAACGTCGATGAGCGGTACACGCGTACTGAGGTTGAGCAGAACGTCCCTTAGCGGCAGACCAAAGCGCTGCTCGTCAAAAGTGACCCGGAACTCTCCAGCGACCGGTTCAGGCAAGTCTGTGGCCACGATTTCAAGCCCCGTTGTGAACGAGTGCCCCGCGCGTACCGACCGAGATAGCAAATCAATCACCTCGGGGAATTCCCTTTCGAAGGCCCGCAGACGTCGCAGGCGCTTCAAGGCAACATATCCCACGGGACTTAGGGCGGCTGGGATTGCCAGCACGGCGGACAAAAGGAGGTTGCCATACAGGACCTGGACAATTTCCAAGGTCAGCGCTCCCAGCACAGCGCACATAAGCACCAGTTTACCCGGCCTCACCCGCAATCCTGCTTGAGCAATGGAATTACGCAATCGCGCCGACCACGTCCAACGGAGAAGGAACCGATTCAGCAACGGGATACTGCTGAGCAGTTCGTCACGGATCAGTCCCACGTTCAGGGTGGGCTTGCTGTAGGAAGTGCCCTTTTCGATGGCCTCGAGGCGCCCCCGAATGATGTTCCCCTGCCAGGCGCCACCCGCCAGCAGAAGAATCAGCACCCCGACCGTGGCGACGACTAAGAACGTGAGAACGGCGAACAGCGACGGCATCTTGCGATCCCTTTCTAAGGGAGGCGGGCGAGCTCAAACATCGACGGAGGCAGGTTGACCCCCGAGGCCGCAAGTCGCTCCGCAAGTCGAGGACGAATACCTGTGGCCATAAACTCCCCCAGGACGGCGCCGGTGTCTGCAAGGCCCGTCTTCTTGAAGGCAAAGATCTCCTGCATGCTAATGATCTCCGCTTCCATGCCGGTAATTTCAGCGATGCTCATCACCTTACGGGTGCCATCACTCAAGCGACTGACCTGCACGACCACATCGATAGCGGACGCGATCTGGCGCCGGGTTGCCACCTCCGGCAGGTTCAGGTTGCACATGGCCACCATGGTTTCTAAGCGTCCCAGAGCGTCGCGAGTCGAGTTTGCGTGGATGGTCGTCAGGGAGCCGTCATGACCCGTATTCATCGCCTGCAACATGTCGAGCGCTTCGTCGCCGCGGACCTCACCCACGATGATGCGGTCGGGGCGCATGCGCAGACAATTGATCATGAGCTGCCTCTGGAGGATGGCGCCCTTTCCCTCAATGTTCGGCGGCCGTGTTTCCAACCGCACCACATGGTCCTGGTGAAGCTGCAATTCCGCGGGGTCCTCGATGCTGATGATGCGCTCGCGATTCGAGATGAATGACGACAGAACATTCAGCAGCGTGGTCTTGCCCGCCCCCGTGCCCCCCGAGATCAGAATGTTCAAGCGCGCAGAAACGCAGCCGCGCAGCAGCGCCAACATCCCGGAGGTGAGAGTCTGATTGCGAAGCAGGTCATCCACCGTCAAGGGATCCCGCCCGAAACGGCGAATGGACAGGCAGGGTCCGTCAATCGCCAGCGGCGGAATGATGGCGTTCACGCGAGAGCCGTCGGCCAGCCGAGCGTCCACCATCGGTGAGGACTCATCCACTCGGCGCCCCACGGCAGAAACGATGCGGTCAATGATGGCGAGCAAGTGCGCCTCGTCCCGGAATTGGACGGGAGTCCGTTCCAGGAGCCCCAGGCGCTCGATGTAAATGTCTTTATGCGTATTCACCAGGATGTCCGAGATCGTGGGGTCCTTCAGCAGCGGCTCCAGAGGACCCAACCCGAACACCTCATCGAGGACTTCCTGCACAAGCCGCTCTCGCTCCGGCAGGGTCATCGGCGTGCTTTCCGCCGTCGCCAGGCTCTCGACGATTTGGGACACTTCGGCGCGCACCGCTTCCCGGCCCAACTGCGTAACGCGATCCAGGTTTAACTTCTGGAGCAGCCGGCGGTGAATAGCCACCTTCACCTTGCCGAGATCGACTTGACCTGTGGGGAAGTCTGCCATCCGCTCCTTTTAGCTCTTGGAAGAAAACAGGCCGAGGATTGTTCCGCGCTTCCCAGCGCTCTCCCGGCGGACGCCCGCAATCTGCTCAGCCATGGTGCGGAGCCTCGAGACCAGTTGATCGTTGTGACCGTGGGAGAGTGCTGTCCCCATGTTTACCGCTTTGCTCACCTGTCGGAAGTCATTCGGCAGGCGGGCGAAAATCGGCAGCTTCACCCGTTTCTCAAAGGCCTCCAAGGGCTCCTCGTCGGCGCGATGCCAGCGATTGATGACGATCCGAAAGCGGTTCGAATTGATCCCGAGGGAGCGCAACAAGAGAACTTGACGTTCCAAGCTCCACAAGCTGGGGACGTTGGTCTCTGCCATCAGGACGATCACGCGAGCCAGCCGCAGAACGGGCGCCCACTCGGACGAGCAATTGGTGTCGAGGTCGGCCACCACAAAATCAAAACTGCTCTGGGCCACATTGATCACCCGGGCGATGGCAAGGGGGGAAATCCGATCCCATTCATCAGCATTGGCAGCCCCGGCCAGCACCTCCACCCCGCTCTTGTGAATCGCCAGCAGTCCACTGAAAAGATGGCTGTCCAGCCGGTCGAGACTCTCCACCGCGGCGCGGAACGAAAAGCGGGGATCCAAGTCCAGCAGCAGCGCCGCATGTCCCAGCGGCCGCCCGAGATCGAACAACACCGTCCGCTTCCCGGCGGCCTGGGCTAACTGCACCGCGAGATTCACCGCTACGGTGGTGGTCCCCACCCCGCCTTTCGACCCTGTGACGATTACGAGTTTTTCCGCCTCCGACTGCGGCATGCCGCGCTGCTTGATCAGCCGCTCCAGCATCTCGCGAAGCACCATCGGATCGATCGGTTGAGGCAGGAACTCCCGCACCCCGCTGCGCATAGCCTGCATCAGCAGGTCCGGACTCGGCTCTTGATACGGCGAGCAGGCAATGATGCAAGCTGAGGGATGCAAATGGTTCAGTCGCGCCGCAAACTCCAGGGGAGTGCTGGGGTCACGTCCAATCTCCACCAACACCACATCCGGAACACCCGCTCGGGAGGTGGGACCCGCGCCCGCCATCAGGTCCCACTGTGCGATCGGCTGCACCAGTCCTGTCTGCTGCACCATGGCCAGCAGCGCTGAGCTGCTCTTCGTATCCAGGCTGACCACACCCACCGTCAACATGCTTCGGATCCTCTCGTACTTTCCTGACCCTTCTGCGCTGACAGAATCTCTTCTCCTATTTCTGACCCTCGGGCGTGCCCTTCGTCGCTGGCAGGGGCGGCAGGAATGGCGCTGGGAAGTTGGGGAGGGACTGTTGTTTCGGTGGCGACGCCATGTGAACGATGCGCGGCGTCACCATCACCAGCAGCTCATCCTGGGTCTTGTTGATCGAACGACTCTTGAACAACTTTCCGAGGATCGGCAAGTCCCCAAGGCCAGGGATCTTCGAGAGTTGTTCGATGACTTGGTTATTCACCAGGCCAGCAATCACAAAACTCTGCCCGTCCTTCAAAATCATCTCGGATTCCACGCGTCGCGTGGCGATGGACGGAATGGTAAAACCCTGAATGGTGAGCGCGTTCGTGTAGTCCAGAGAGCTCACTTCCGGAGCTACCTTCAGGTGGATCAGGCCGTCCGGGGTTATCACCGGAGTGAAAACAAGTCTCACCCCGTATTCCCGAAATTGGATCGTGACCACCGGCACGCCACCCGTTGAACCCTGAATCACCGGGAAGGGAAACTGTCCGCCCGCCAGGAAGCTCGCTTCTTTGCCCGTTTCCGCCAGCACGTTCGGCTCGGCGAGGATTTGCAGCAGATTCCTCTGTTGCAGCGCCTGGATGACGGCACCCAGGTTAATGTCCGGGCGGAAGATGAAGACATTCAGCAACTGGCTCAGTGTTATGGGAACCCCCGCCGAGCTGACCGTAGCGCTCCCTGTCTGGGTCGCTCCCCCGCTGACCGTCGTGTTTGACTGAAGCGTGGGGGGCGCATACTCCCCCGTGGTAGTGGTAAAAACATTTTTAGCGGGCGACGTGCTGAGCAGGTTGGTGCCAAACTGGCTCAGCGTGGACCGGTCTACTTCCGCAAATTTCACCTCGAGCAATACCTCTCCGGTGGTGGGCGCCACCGGGATTTCCAACAAGCTCACCACGTTTTCCTTTTTGGGAACCATAGCTTGCGCGATAGCTATCACCCGATCCGCCACCCCCTGCGAGGAGACATGCCCGGAGATCGTCACCACGCCCCCACGCGCGTCTACCTGGATCGGTTCATTGGGCAGCACTTGGTGGATTTTTCCGGCCATTTCCACCACGTCCAAGTCCACGAAGACGTCGAAGGTCTGGCTCTGTCCTGTCTCGTCCCAGATCACCAGTGAAGCAGCGCCTGGCGCCTTACCGTTGACCAAAATCTGCGTGGGACTCACCACAACGGTGCCCACTACCGCGGGGTCGGCCACCGAAATGCGCTGGATGCGCGCCTGAGAAGTGATCACCAGGGACCGCCCCCCCAGCACGTGCAGGGCCTCCGCGGACGGGCCCACCGGCGCCTGCACCCCGACCGCCGAGGCTTCCTGCGGCGCCGCTACCGCGCCGGCTTGACCCGCAAACGCCTCGGCTCGCCGCGGGCGCAAGCCCATAAACGCCAGCAGCATGACTGCCAGCAGCACTGCCGTCAGCCTCAGCCAAGGCCTTTTCGTTTTCGAGAGCTTCATGGAGCCGCCTCGTCTGCGTCCCTATCGGGGAAAAGCCTGGGTTTCAACCTTGTCACCCTGGATCACCTGCACCTTGTAAGGAGGTGGCGGCGGTGCCCGCCGACCTGCCTTGGCCGCGATCTTGCGAGCCACCGGAAGGGTCGCCGCGCCCTGAAACAAGGCGGCCCCTTGCGCCGGGGACAAATTCGCATTCGCTGTGTCAACGGCGTTGCGCAACGCCAAGTGGATTCTACCTTCCGCGGTCGCCAGGGTCAGCCTTTGCGCCTCTTCCGGTGTCACCAGCAGCGTCACCACAGGCGCCGTCTGGGGTTTTCCACTGCTGTCCGCCTGCAACTGCTGCCCCACCGCCAGCACGCGGATGTGTTCCAGAAAAGTGCGGGTCACTGGCCCTCCCGGCCCAGCTCCCGTCACCAAGACGTCCACGAGGGTGCCCGGCGTCACAAAGCCCGCCACTGCCACCACATCGTCTACCCCCACGGACACCGCCCGCATGCCGAGCGGTATCACCACTGCCAGACCCGATCCAGCCTCGCGCGACGCCAGCCTCTGTTCCAGAATGGCTTCGTTTTCCGCAACTGGCACAATCAAGGCCCGGCCCACGCAGTCTTCCCTCCGCGAAAAGGTTCCCTTCGGCTGTTTGCCCTCCGGCCAGTCTACAAGCTTCAGGTCGTCGGCCCCCAGAGGCTGTCCCATCTTCAACGGACCCGCCGCCACCACGACTTGGGTCAACTTCATCGGCTTCCCCACCCTCGCCATCGTCTGGGCCTCCCGGAGCTGCACGTACACATATCGGCTGGCCACAAGCGCCACCACCAGCGCCAAGCCCAATCCGAGCAACATCCGATCACGATTCATGCTCTCATCTCGACTTCAGAAGAAACCGCATTGCGGATAGTCCAACAAAGAAAATGCCCGTCGAAAGCGCCGCCGCCACACCAAAGGGAATCCTCAATAACCCCGAATTATCCAGTGTGATATCGCGGGCACTGCCCACGTGGAAGGTGGAATAGGCAACGAAAAGCAGCCACAGGTTGGAGAGGGTCTCTAGCACCTTCCCCTGCCGGATGATTTCCACCACGGCCATCACGCCCGCAATCAGCACGGTGCCCAAGAGCACCACAATCGCCCTCTGCGGGCCCAGAAACGCCCCTAGAGCCCCCATCAATTTCCAGTCCCCCGCACCCATACCCCGCATCACCACGAACGGCAGCAACACGCCAAGACTGATGCCTGCGCCTTCCAGGGCGGTCTTAGTTCCCGGCCAACCCCAAAGCACCGCGCTCACGGTCAAACCTACCAGTAGGGCAGGAATCGTGAGCCGGTTGGGGATCTTTCGTGACTGCCGGTCGAGCCAACCTGCCCACCCGGCTACGCCTACTGCCCCGGCCGAAACCGCGATCTCCTTCCACATACCGCTATCCATATCCATATTGTTTTTCGGCACTCTCGCCGGGTTTCTTGAGAAAATCTCGGCAGGGGTTGATGTAAGATCCCCTGCGGAAGCGGGGCTGACCGCGGCGGGATTCAGTTCAGCTCCGCTGCCTCAGCATTGTCGCCAGCACCCATTGAGAAGCCCCACGCCCCCAACGCCTGAGCTAAGGCCCGTCCCCTCCGAGCAAGAACCGGACGCTTCATGGCTCGCCAGTCTGTCGGAGAGGCAGCCTAACTCGTTGCCAGGTTCGCTGCTGTGTTAGTGAATACATCCTTCAGCGCGTTTGCGAACGTCTTAAAAGATGCGATAGCAGCCATCGCAACAAGCGTCAAAAGCAGGGCGCACTCCACCACGTCTTGCCCTTGCTGCTCCAGACAAAGCCGCCGCAGGAGCTTTCCCATCCTGGTGCCTTCGTGTGAGGATGACGACTGACAATTCGGCGCAGCCCACGGATGGGGTGGCCGCGACCGCTACACCTAAGACGGAGTCAGGTTGGCAGAGGCGCTGCTGAACACGCCGCTGATGGCGCTAGCCAGTGTTTTCATCGAAGTAATCGCCGCCAGAGCGACCAAAGCCAGCAGCAGACCGTATTCCACAAGATCCTGGCCTTCTTCTTCCAGCCAGAGCCGCTTCAAGAGATTCTTCATGCGTTTTGTCCTCCTAGAAGTATTAAGGCACTCTAACGCCACCTTGGAATTCTCATTACTACAGGCAGCCAGAATGCCAAACTCCAGGTAAGCTTCTATTCTCCTTTTCTTACTGAAAATACAAGGGTTGCGTGCGAGGCCGCCGAGCGCTAAGGTATCCCTTATGTGCGTTTCCTTTCGGTGTGACCTTTTGATGACAGGTTGGATGGGACCCTTCCACGTTCCGACTACTCTGGCTCCAAGAGGCTGGGCGACTCCCAGGCTAGATCCGCCAAATGCTTCAGGAAAGACATCCGCACCAACCTGGCACCTGCCTCCCGGTCGGACATCAAGGTGCTTTCTGGCAGTCGGGATGCACGCTTCTTCGGCTAGGCTAGGCGAATCCAGGAGACTCACGCGAGCCTTGGCCTACGGGTGCGGACCCTCCTTGCGAGGTATGGAGCCCCTGGGCGAATGAAAACGGCGGGGATTGCATAAGGTGGGCAGCGTCGCTTAGGATGAGGTCGGCCACCTCGACGCTGGCTAGCTCATGGAATTTGGTCTTCGACGCATCCGCCGCCGGGCGCAGTACGGGCCGGGGGTCGTGGTCACCTCGCTCAAGTTCCGGCTGCAGAAAATGGGGCTCGGGCGGTTCCGCATCCTCAATCCGCGCGGGCGAAAACTGCTGGAGAACCATTACCACGAAGTAAGGGATTCCAGCCCTCGGGAAGACCACAGCTAGCCTCCGCGGCGCGCAATGATGTTCTGGATCGAGCTCGGTCTGGTTCTCGCGGCGATGGTGCTGGCCTTCACGTTCCCCAGTCTGGGGTCGCGGGGGTTTCTCGGGCTGGAGTGTGCCTTCCGCGGGCTCGCCCGGCGCCGCAGGCTCGCCGTGCTTGCTATCGGCCTGGGGGCGCGGGCCGCTGTCCTTCCGGTCGAGCCGATTCCCGAACCGACCATTCATGATGAGTTTAGCCACTTGCTCCTGGGTGACACGCTTGCGCACGGGCGGCTGGCAAACCCCACGCATCCGATGTGGGTCCATTTCGAGAGTTTCCACATCATCTGGCATCCCACCTACGCCTCCATGTATTACCCAGCCCAGGGGTTGTTCCTAGCAGCAGGAAAGGTGATTGCCGGCCATCCTTTCTGGGGAGTGTGGTTGAGCGCCGGGTTGATGTGCGCAGCCATTTGCTGGATGCTGCAAGGCTGGTTGCCGGCGGGCTGGGCACTGCTGGGTGGATTCCTCGCTATCCTGCGGCTCGGCACCTTCAGCTACTGGGCTAACAGCTACTATGGCGGGGCTGTGCCCGCAATCGGTGGAGCGCTCGTTCTGGGAGCCTTGCCCCGCATCCAGCGGCGCCAGCGCGTGGGTGACGCCCTCCTGTTGGGTTTGGGTCTGGCGGTTCTGGCTGGCAGTCGGCCTTATGAGGGGGTATTCCTAGCCCTCCCGGTTGGCGTGGCTCTTTTCGCTTGGATGCTGGGGAAGAAAGGGCCGCCTTTCCGGCTCTCGATGCAGCGCGTGGTGGCTCCCATGGCTCTGGTGCTGGCTCTGGCGTCTGGCGCTCTGGCGTATTACCTCTGGCGTGTCACTGGCAGCCCTTTTCGCTTTCCCTATCAAATCAACATGCAGACTTATGGCTTGGTGTTTTTCCCCTGGCAAAAACCCACTTTCCCGCCCCAATACCACCACGCGGTCATGCGGAACTTTTATCTGGGCGAGTTCAATCTCGGCCAGTATGAACAGGCTCGTCAGCATCTCATCCTGCTGGCTCTGTGGAACGTTGTGCCTCTGTGGTTTTTCTTCATCGGACCGGTCTTGGTCCTTCCCCTGTTTATGCTGCTCCTTATCGCCCCCTACAGCTTCTCTTTCCGGACCGTCAGCGACAAGACCCGCCGACTGCTCCTGGTTTGCTTCTCGGTCTACTTTGGCATGGCATTAACCGTCTATCGCCCGTTGCCTCACTACGCAGCCCCGGCGACGGTCGCCCTATATGCGCTGATTGTGCAAGCAATCCGCCACTTGCGTCTCTGGCGGTGGCGTGGCAGGCCGGCGGGGCTGTTTATGGTGCGGGCGATACCCTCGACGTGCTTCCTCATGCTTCTGCTGCGCGCGGCCACTCCCCTACCCGGTATTCCAGTGCCGCCGCAGGACCCGCTAACCTGGTGTTCCTCGCACTGCGGGAATCTGGACCGGGCTCGCGTGTTTGCCGAACTCAAGGGCACTCCGGGGCGTCACCTGGTGATCGTGCGCTACAAGCCAAGTCACGATTGGCGCAACGAATGGGTGTACAACGAGGCCGACATCGACCATGCCAGGGTCATCTGGGCACGCGACATGGGCCCAGCAGAGAACCAAGAACTGCTTGCATATTTCAAGGACCGGCATGTTTGGGTGATTGATGCTGATGACACGCCGGCAAGGCTGTTGTCCTACGCGCCCCTTCTGGGGGGCCGCCGGGGGAAAGGTGAGCAACTGGCCCAGGCACAACCCTCAACATGACGTCCTGCACGGCGCGCAGCTTTGATGGTGCTGGGGCGCCATTTGCCCTGCCTCCGCCTGTAGTACCAAGTCGGCTGGGCCGGGATGTGGATCTTTTCTTTGTTCCTAGCGGGTTCCTGATCTCAAGTCTGTTGTTCAGTGAGTACAAGCGGTACGGGCGTATCGATGTCAAGCGGTTCTGGATCAGGCGGGCCTTCAAAATCTATCCCGCATTCCTCACCGGGTTCTCGGAGGATTGATCCCCAGCCATGGTTGCTGAGACTGGCCGGGATTTTGTCTATTGCATAGCGAGGTGGCACCAGAGCCAGGCAAGGCGTACGCGGAACGCGTGCGGAAACCTAATTAGGGATATCCACAGTAAAACTCGAACGGCCGATCAGATAACACGAGAGATAGGGCCTGAAAAGTCGGCAGACCGTCGCCCGGTCGGCCGCGTGGCGGCCCTCAACGTCCTGCCGAATGTCAGGGGGCATCGCACGCACCCTAATGAGTGTTAGGGCCTTAGCCGACACCGAAGACTCGCGCCAGCGGATCGGGGGCCAGCCCCTACTACAAGTGACGTGATGGTGCGGCAGGGGTTGGCCCCGATCTTGTGCAGTCCAGGGGAGCTTACCTTCCGCTCCCCGAGATCGGCACACGCCAACTGACCTCGGGCCCGCGGGCGGGCGCCGGTTGTTCAGCTTTGGGGGTCAGGAATCCGATAACGTAATCGTTTCGTTCGCCCGTCTCCAAGCGCAGGGTGCTAATCCTGTACACCCCACCGTTGGAAACGGCGACCAATTCGCTTTTGCCAGAAGTGCCATAGTCAGAAATCGATCTGACTAGGACCACTCCCAGATTTTGCCGGTCACGTCGAACGGCAATCATCCCAGCGGCCGTCACGTCGTTGAGCGTGAAGGAGTACTCTCCAGCCGGCAAAACCAACCCTCCCCAGCGTGCTTCGAAAGGCAGAGTGAATTTACCCGTGTAAGCGTCACTGGCCTTTGCGAGGTTTGCAGTGAAGCAGGCGGCTAAAAGCCCAACCCCAACTGCCATGGCCAGTTTGAAACTTCGAGTCAGTGTCATGATGTTCCTCCATCTTGGATTTAGCGGCGAACGCCACGCCCTGCCCCTGACCCAGGCACATGCATCGCACGCGACAACGACCTTATGTCAAGTCAACTGCAGCGTCAATGCACCAGCGGTGAACTGTCATTGAACTTTCTATGAACAGGTAACCTGTTAAAAACACAGGGGATATTTGACATGCGGACTATCCGTCCGAAATGTCTCTGTCTCGGCTAATGAGTGTCCGGGTCCTAGCTGGCACCGAAGACTCGCGAAAGCGGATAGGGGGCCAGCCCCTTTACGAGTGAGGTGAGGGTGCGGCAGGGGTTGGCCCCGATCTTGTGCAGTCCAGGGGAGCTTACCTTCCGCTCCCCGAGATTGGCACACGCCAACTGACCTCAGGCCCGTGGGCGGGCGACATTCGTTCAGCTTTGGGAGCCACGAATTTGATATCAAGGAAGCGGTCGTCGTCTGTTTGCAGACGCAGGGTGCTAATCCTGTACACCCCACCGTTGGACACGGCGACCAGTTCGCTTTTACCGGAAGACCCATAGTCTGAGACCGATCCGAATAGGACCACTCCCAGATTTTGCCGGTCACTTCGAACGGCAATCGTGCTGGCGGGCTTCAGGTCGTTAACCGTGAAGGAGTACTCTCCAGCCGGCAAGACCAACCCTCCCCAGCGTGCTTCGAAAGGCAGAGTGAATTTACCCGTGTAAGCGTCACTGGCCTTTGCGAGGTTTGCAGTGAAGCAGGCGGCTAAAAGCCCAACCCCAACTGCCATAGCCAGTTTCAAACTTCGAGTCAGTATCATGATGGTCCTCCATCTTGGATTTGGCGGCGAACGCCGCGCCCTGTTCCCGACCCAGGCACGTGCCTCGCTTGCGACAACGACTTTAGGTCAAGGCTACTTGGGCGTCAATGCACCAGCGGTGAACTGTCATTGAACTTTGTATGAACACGTAACCTGATAAAAACAAAGGGGGAATTTGACATGCGGACTATCCGTCCGAAATGTCTCTATCTCGTTTAGCCTTTCTGCTATACTTCACAAGAATGCCACCCCCCACGACAAGAGGCGCGAGTCTTTCCCGTGCAATTCACTTCGGGGCCTTCACAGTTGACCTGGAAGCCGGCGAACTGCGCAAGCGGGGGGTGAAGATCAGGCTCCAGGACCAACCCCTTCAAATCCTGGCGGCATTGCTCGAGCGCCCCGGGGAAGTGGTCACGCGAGAAGAACTCCAAAAGCGACTTTGGTCCGCCGACACCTTTGTAGATTTCCACCACAGTCTGGCGACAGCGGTCAAGAAAATCCGCCAAGCGCTGGACGATTCCGCTGACAATCCGCGATTCATTGAAACTCTGCGACGGCGAGGCTACCGCTTCATCGGGAGCGTAGACGCCGAACCCCGGGCGGGCAAGATCATGCTGGCCGTGCTGCCGTTCGAAAACATGAGTGCCGATCCCGAGCAGGAATATTTCAGCGACGGGATGACCGAGGAGATAATTGCGCAGCTTGGACGCCTGAACTTACAACGGCTGGGCGTTATCGCCCGGGCGTCGGTGATGCGATACAAAAACACCGACAAGGGCATCGATCAAGTTGGGCGAGAGCTGGGCGTGGGCTATATTCTCAAGGGCAGCGTGCGGCGCGCGGGCGACCTGGTACGTGTCGCCGCAGAGCTCATCCAGGCCACCGATCAGACGCATCTCTGGGCGGAAAGCTACGAGCGCGATTGGGCCGACGTCCATGCTATCTACCGCGAGGTTGCAGACTGCATCACGCGCTCCTTGGAGGTCGGGTTCCTGCCCGCGGAGCAACTCGCAAGGAGCGCGGCCTCGACCACAAATCCTGGGGCCCACAAGGCCTTCCTCAAGGGCCGTTACTTCTGGAATAAGGGAACCGGAGACGGGCTGAAGAAGGCGATCGAGTACTTCGAGCAGGCGACAGCAGAAGACCCTGGGTACGCCGTGGCCTACGCGGGGCTGGCTGTCGCCTACAACTTGGCGGATTACTTTCGAGTCTTCCCGGCAAGGCAGGCTTTCCCCAAAGCGAAGGCGGCAGCACTCAAGGCGCTGGAGCTTAATGCGCAGCTTGCGGAAGCCCATAATTGCCTGGCCTTCGCCAGCCTTTCGTTCGACTGGGACTGGGCTGGTGCCGAGCGGAGCTACACGCGAGCGTTCGAGATTAATCCTAATTTTGCGACGGCTCGTCATTGGTATGGATTCTTCTTGGGAATGCTGGGGCGGGTGGATGAAGCCCTCGCTGAGGTGAGACGAGCCCAAGAGCTTGATCCGCTTTCGCTCATTATCAACACTCATCTGGGGTTGATGTTGTATTGGGCTCGCCGCCACGATGAGGCGATCGAGCAGCTCTGGCAGACGCTCGAAATGGAGCCTGACTTCGCTGCGGCGCACGGCTGCATTGGTTGGGTCTATGAGCAAAAGGGGATGTATGAGGAATCGATCAGCCATCTCCATAAGGCCATAATCCTTTCCGGCGGGAGCCCTGAAAAGATAGCGGCCCTCGGTCACGCCTATGCGACGTTTGATCGGAGAGGGAAGGCGGACGACGTTCTCGAGCAATTGCGCGGGCTCTCGGAGGGGAGATTTGTCTCCGCCTACGATTTCGCAATTATCCACGCCGGGCTGGGCGAGAAAGACCAGGCGTTCGAGTGGCTGGAACGGGCCTACGAAGAACGCTCCTTCTCCTTGGTGATGAGCCTGAAGGCCGAGCCGGGTCTAGACCAACTGCGCTCTGACCTTCGGTTTCAGGACCTCCTGAGCCGCATCGGCCTGCCGCCATAAGCCGGCTGGGGCGAAACCATGTGCTTTCAGCGAGCAGGACAGTTGAACTCAGTGAGCTGGGGGGAAAGCGATTACGCAGTCACATCAGTAAGGGTTTCGGCACTACGCGAGGGAGAGGCGACGGAGCCTTATTCTACAAGGCTGAAGACATCACGCAAGGGCGGGGCGACTGACCAGCCACGGTTTCAGTGCTCCGAAGAGATGAACATGAGGGAGGGCATCCGGACGTTGCGCGCGTCAGGCTTCTGCACGAGTTGCTGTTCGTGCAGAACTACCGATTTGGCATCTGGCTGCACACCTGGTCCCCCGCCGTCGAGGAGCACCTCCACTTTCTGCTACCACTCCCCCTCTTGCTCCTGGTGAGTCTCTCCCGCGAGGTGAAAGACCCCTTCAAGGCTATGCCCTACCTGTTCGTTCTCTTGACCCTTGCCTGCCTCGCTGCCCGAATCATCGGAACCCGGGCAGAAGGGGCTCGGGTAGGACCGCTCAGTGAGAGTCCCGGATCTCTGCGTTGCTGGCTGTATTCATGCGGAACACTCCCAGGTCGCCGTCCCGGAAGGCTAACGTTCCCACAGAGGACAAAGAAGACGAGTATTGGGCGACTCGGTAAGCCCACACATAGTCGAAGTCACTTTGCACGCGTCCCCAATCCAGGCGGCTCATCGGGGTGAACGCCAGCCCGCAGGGGTCGTAAGTGTGGATCCTCATCGCAAACGGATGCACCCCGGGATCATGGAACAGACACGTCGAAGCCCACCCGCGCTCGATGACACCGTAGGCCCAGAAGTGGCGTTCCACGATGGGCGCGCCCTGCGACCAGTCGACCAAGGGCAAAACCCGACCACCCTCCGGAATGGCCGCAAAAGAGCGGGAGAGTCTCGCAAGATGCGGCTGGAGAGAAACGAAATGCCGCTCCAGGCCGCCCGTGCGAATCAGGAAGAGGAGAACGGCGATGGCGGCGAGCCTCCGCCCTCGCCGGCCCACCTTCCCGGCGGCCAAGGCGAACACCCAGACAAACGGCAGAAGCCTTTTGTCAACATTCGTCGCGGGCCCGTAGGCTGCCGGAAGCCCCCAGTACAGAAAGAACAACAACCCCGCTGCCCCCAGCCAGCGGTGGTTCCACCTGAAGTCGAGATTCCCAGCACGCGCCCAGACCAAGCTGCCAGCGATCACGAGCATGGTCATGAAATCGAGAGCGGGGGAGTAACCGAGCATTACGGCCACCAGGCCCCCGGCCTTATCCGCGAAGGTGCGGAACTGCATTGCGCCGTGGGACCCGAGACCCCACATGCCGTGAAGGTAGAAGAGTATTCCCGGAATGAACAACAACGCGGCGAGCGACGAGTCCCGAACCGGCCGGCGAGCGAGCAGCGCGTAGGCGGTCATCACCGCGCCCGCGACCGCAAATCCCGCCAAGTGGGTGAAGTAGAGCCCCGTCGTCAGTACCAGTAGTATGCACCATGAGCGCCAGCGGGGGCGTTCGAGATAGCGCAGCCACAAGCCCACCGTCAGAAGACAGAGTGCGAGGCTGAGCTGCAGGTTCAGGAAGCCGTAAAGAAAAAAGAACAGATTGTTGGAGACCAGCAACGACCAGAAGGCGAGGCCTTCTTCTCCGGGATTGGCGTGGCGGAGGAAAAACCACGTTGCCACCGGCACGCTGAGCACGCAGAGGCTGAGAAGCACCCGCCCGGCCAGCTCGACCGGCATGAACTGCTGCAGTCCGAGCAAGATAGCGTCCATGGTGAGGTAGGGATAAGTGTTCCATTCCGCACGATAGAATTGGCTGAAATGAAAAGCGGGGTCCTTGAGGTGGGCGAGCACGAAGGCGCTCGCCAAGTGATTCGGGTAATCGACCAGGGGCGGGTACCGAACCGTCCAGATGGGTGCGAGCAGTCCCCCGGCGAGAACGAGGAGCAGCACTGCCCTGGCGAGCCGGTGAGGAGCGGGCCTCGGAACTTCGGCCGGAATGCCGTCGGAAGTCATCCGCTCAAGTGGTGTCTCACGACTAGTCATACTCGCCTGCACGAAGGCTCTCGCCGTTCCTGCCCCGCGTTACGAAGGGCTCGCTCAGCACCCCCTCAGACCTCTTGCCCTTCCGCCGATGGGAAGAGCGACGTCGCCAGAGCAAACGCCACCAGTACAGGCGCAAGCAGGAAGAGAGCGCCGAGTGGCACCAAGAAGGGGTACAAGGGAATGTAAAGGATCACGACTGACACGGTAACGACCAAACGGCATGCCGACTTCCGGGACCACTCCGGCGACCCTATGACCAGCAGCACAGCGAGAAGTGTGGGAGTCAGGTCGTGCGTATTGAGGTACGGCGCCGCCACCTCCGAGACCACGAGTGAGGCCGCGAACATGAGATCAGACGAACCGCCGTCCGCGCGGTCCTCGTGATGCCATCGCCACGCCGTGAGCGCTATCAGAAGAATCGAGACCAGCCCCGCTGCAACTTGGATGGACCAGGAAGCCACCTTGCCTGCTAACAAGGCGCTGAGAAAACCCCGGAGCGTGGGCGTGTTTGAAGGGCTAATGCTCCAGTAGGGGGGATTGATAGGGTTCTGCATGATATCAAGCAGCAAATCCACGTATGCGTGGACGCCGGGAACCCCAACGACGGCGATCGTTAGCGCCCCCACCAACGAGGCCGCTGATACGAAACCGCCCAGTAGCTTCCACCTTCCTCGCAGCAGGCAGATAAGCGCAAAAGGAAGCACCACGGGGAACTTGAACAGTCCGAGCCCGAGGAATACACCGGCCCACAAGTCCTGCCGCCGCTTTATGAACACAAAAGCGAAAGCCCATGAAACCAATAGAAGCAGTGAGGTCTGACCTTGAAGCAACGCCACCCAGGCTGGGAAGAACGTAAAACAGAGAAGGAGGTAGCGCAGCGTGTTTTTTGGCGCCGGCGCATAGGGTCGGATGAGATACGCGAACAGCATCCACAGCGCCACATCAAAGGCGCCCCAAACCGCGTAGGCCTTGGCGTAAGCAAGCTTGGTGATCGGCGCAACCAGGGCAAGTTCAAAGGGAGGATGGATTCCCATCAGCACATTCGGCCGGTTGAAAAGCGACTTCTGGACTCTAGCCTGCACCTGCGGATCATAGATCCCGCCACCGCATCCTTCGCGCATCAGCAGCGCCGGGGTGTAAATCGAGATGAAGTCGTAACCTACTGATTCGGAACTCCGGGCCTTTATGAGGATGACTCCCAGCAGGAGGGTTGCAGTGAATGCAACGGCAACAAAGACTTGGCGCCTTGTGGGTGCCTCCCGGTTCCGCATCGCTTACTGCCTCCCTGCTTGTTTGCGCACGAACAGCACACTCAGCTTGTCGCCGTAAACTCTCTGCCATTGCGGCGAGTTCGCGAGCAGGGTCGCCAGAGCTTCGTCGCGCGCGATCAGGCAGGACTGGATGTTATAGGCGTTCAGCAGGAAGGGTGCGGTGAGCGCGAGCCGGGAAATGCTGAGGTAGTCGGAGAGCACGCCGACCCGTTCGTAGATATCCGCCCGGCCGTCTACAAACACCTTGTTCTGTCCATCCAACTGCCAGATCAGATAGCCGCCGTAACCGTAGTTGTTGTACATCGGCCGGGGAGCAGGGTGCTGCTTCAGATACGCCACGGCTTTCACCGGCCACTTCTCCTCCATGATGCTTTCGAGCCTGGCCCGCGAGGGGAAGAACCACACGATGCCGGCGACGACGAGCGCCATCAAGAGGCCATTTAGAGCGTACTTGTCCTTGGCGGGCTTATAGGGCGGAATCCAGCGGGCCACGACCCCGGCGAGCAAAGGCGAGCAAAAGGGCACGAAGACCAGAAGGAAGCGCAAGTGCAGGCAAGCGGCCACGACACCGGCGAAGAACAGCACAAGCTCTTCCAGCCGCCAGGTGGGCCGCAGGGTGACTTGAGCCAGCACGAAGCCGAGGAGCAGGGCCAGGAAAAGCTTCCCGAAGAATTCTCCAAACATCATGGACTGCCACTCCTGGATATTGCCCACGTTGATAGGCTGGGAGAAGGCCATATTCACTGGGTAGAGGCAGAGATCTGTGCGGTAAGGCGTAATCGTGAGCGCCATCAGACTCAGGAGCGCTACCAGTTCCAGGCGCAGACGCTCGCCGGAAGTCCAAAGCCGGGATGCAACTCCGCCCCAGTGAATTTCCACCAGGCCACTGGCCCAGTAAACCCCCAACGCAAACAGTCCTAGGACGAAACTCCCGTGCGTGTTGACCCAGACCAGGAACAGCGCCGGCAGGAGCCACAGCGCCCCGGTGTGGGCCTGGCGAAAGCGCTCGAGGACAATGAGGGTGAGCACCAGGAAGAAATACCCGAGCATCTGTGGGCGCAAGCTACAGGAAGGATAGACCAGCGGCAGAAGCACGGCGCAAGTCACGAAAGCCGCTTTCGAATTCCCGCAGCGCAGCGTTGTCAAGGCGTAGAGAGCGAGCAGGATGGCAGCGGCGAGAGCGAGATCGAGCGTCATCAGCCCCCGGAGTCCCCATGCGTCCTCCATTGCCGCAAGCAGTAGATCACCCAGCCACTCATAGGCGATCCAGGGGCTGCCGCGAGCGGTAAAGGAATAAGGGTCCACGGTGGGCCAGCGATGGGTGGAAAGAAGGGTGGCGCCCACCTTGATGTGCCACCAGACGTCCGGGTCCACAAAGAAATTCCGCAGCGGCACAAAGATGCCACCCACCAGCAGAACTGCCAGCAGGGCCGGGAAGGAGACCACCTTCTTGAGGCTGGACTGGAACGCAGTGAGTTCCAAGTTGGGAGGAGTTGCCCACGTGTCAGGAGTCGCCATCAGAATCTCGGAGCAATTCTATCCTATCTTCATCAGGAAAGGAGCCATCATGACACAGGCCTTTCATGCATCCGCCCCGTGCTCACACCGGAATCCTCCCTCCGGAAGAGCCCCCAGAAAGATGCGCGACGGATTCTTTCCGGCGGGGCCAAAGAGTCTGTGCGAAAACTCTGAGCGGCGGTCTACTTGTCCCGGTGCTTAAGATCGGGGTGACCGCCGGTCTCAATAATCAATGACTTCTCCGCTCGCCAGGGCGGGGCACCGGTCAGCAACGCGCCACAGCCGTGGGCTGACTCTTGCTGATTTTCGGCTAGCGTAATCGCGGCCTTCAGGCTTAGACTTTTGCCCAGGAGGCCGCGCGGGTGATTTGCCTCTTCGAGCTAGTCCTCAAGGCGTACATCGCCGTATTGAAGTGGGCGGTCGAGAGCGTAGCGCGGATTGTCCTCGGGATACGAGACTCCTTCCTTTGGGCATGCCACAGCGTCCGTGAAAAACCCTCGCGACTCATTGGTATTCTGGCGGTTTTTGTCCCGATAGGCATCCTGGTGACGATAGGGCGTCGAGAGTGGTTTTTGAACTGGCCGGCAATTTTTCTTACGGCCCTGGCGCTTTACGGAGCGCTCGAGTCGTCGCTTTCGGCGGCGCCGTCGTTTCTGAGATAGATGATAAAACTCGGGATCGCTTCTTGCCTCGCGCTTGGCTGGAGCATGTTGGCGCGGTCGGAGCCCATGCTTCATGCTCTGGGGATCTCGCGAAGAGAGACGTTTTACCCAAGGCTGGCCGGGCTGGTGATTCTTTGCGATGTAGGATAGTGCGGTCTGTTTCTGGAGGGGATTGCGCATATGATCACATATGTGCTAATGTGAATCGCATGGCGATAAGATTCATTATTAGGCACGAAGCTTCTGTGACTCGTCCAAGCTGGAGGGGTCGGAGATTATGCCTTCACTGGGGTGTACTTACGGATGTGAATGGTAGAGCTGCCGAGGAAGGGTACCGCAACATGTGGAGGAATGAGAAAGGCCGCCTCCTCACCGGTCGCGCCCAGGCTCGGATACCGTCTAAGGCTGTTTCTGATGAGCTGTGGTCCATTGCTGAAGCCGAGGGGTGGGCAGACCTTCTCGGTGATGGAGCAGAAGATTGAGGTAGTCGACACGCCGCGCTCACGTCTGACTGCTCCCTTTTTTCTGGTGGTCGCCGATTGGGATAACCGCGTCTTCACCGTTGAAGGACCAATGATTGATGATACGCCCTGGAACAAGGCGGTCGTGCGAGCTCAGGAGGCTGGACGTAACGTGAAATGTTGCAATGGCGGGAGCGCCCAAGATGAAGCCGTCAGCGCTTATAGGCGGGCATACGGGTTGCGCTTCGTTGAGCCGGGAATTATTGTTCATCCGAGGATTGACGATTGACGGTGAGTCGCCGTAGACGGCAGTGTACAACAGAGTGTCCGTGAAAAGAGGGTAACCCATGCAAACTCTGAATCACGATCCTGTGAGCAACACGCCAGAAGACAACAAGCGTGAGGTCTGTGCCCACTGTGACAAACCCATGACTGTGCAGGATAAGTTTTGCGCAAGCTGCGGACACCCAAGAGGGGCTTCGGCAAGAACCCAGCCCCCGCACCGGAGGACGGCCCTGTTGATTGCGGCGGCGATAGCGTTGCTTGTGGCGATTGCGGCAGTGATCAGCAAGAGTCCGGACGCCACAGGTACTGACAATAATTTTGAAGCCGAGTCGCGCAACGCCCAACCAGCCCAGCTACCCAAATCCCTACCAGCTTCAAGGTCAGAGGTATTACACTGGTACAACCCGCCTCCCAAGAAGCTGGGGATATTCCGCACACACGCTGGGACCGTGGTTTACACATACGCGCTGAAGAATGCCACCCTGGAACTCGAAGAAAAAACCGACAGGCCAGAGCTTGTCCGCGCTTCGCTGAAGTTCAACATTCCGGAGATCAGAGCTGGTACGAACACGATTCTCGCGGTCTGGCTCGATTGCGCGCTGTTTGCTAAGAACATTGCCGGAGTGAATACGTTCAACGACTCCACGACCTTGAAACGCCTTGGGTTCGACCATGCCTACGATCCGGGTCCGGATGAGATAGTAAACAACGGAGTGCGGGTTCGACGGTTCACGAAAGGCGGCGTTTTGGTCTTTGAGCTTACCCCAGAGTAAGAAGCGTAGATTAAATCTCCCTGACGCGGAACCTGACAGTGTAACGGAGCGCGGCAATCATCGTTCCTCGCCCCGCGACACGAAAGCCGTCCGGGGGGCTTGAGGTCACTGAGATGCTCCGCCCTGCACCATCCAGTGCGGGGCTCCGTGTCCTCCGTGTTCAGGCTTGACGGGCACGAGCGGCGGAATCTCAGCGTCATCCTATTTCGCGGCACACGCTAGGCGCCGTTGCCAGCGACGAGCTTTTGAAGAGTTGGCAAAACGGCGAAGGGGGTTCTGACGCTCGCGATGCTCTCGCCGAGCTGCCGGATTTTATCCGGCTTGAGGTGCCCAAGCAGCGTGCCGGCCTTGGCCAGGTAATCGATCCGCTCGGGAGCCAAGCCCATCACCCGTGCGCAGGTGGCGTCGACCGCCACGGGATCGTCACCCAGGATGAGCACTCCACTGGGCTTGGCAATTCCCTGGATGGGGCCGTTACCTTCCATCCCCACGATCCCATCCACGATGGCGAAGTCCGGGCGCACGGTGCTGTTGATGTCGAGAATGGAGCGGGTGATACCGGCCCAATGCAGGATATTTTTGGGCCAACCGTAACAGCACCCTGGCACAATGCCAAACATGTTTTTGAGGGAAAGCGTAGCGCCCACCCAGTGATGGGTCTTGAGCTTGGGCAGAGAGACCACGAAATCTGCCTCCAGGACGGTCTTGGGAAGATAAAGCTCCCTCAGCTTGGAGGCGCGGGTCTGCAAGGTGATGGGATGAACTTCATCAAGGTTCAGGTCTACGAAGAGGCCGGGCAGCGGGCCCAGGTAGTCGCGCAGGCGAATGGTTTCGACAATGGCCTCGGTGTCGCGCTCGTGACCAGGTCCCTCCGCTACCCGCACGGACTCTGCTCCGAGGCGCAGGAAGCATTCGCGCGCCGCCCCGACTACCGCGGGGTGCGTGTTCACGACGCCCCCCGGGTCCGGTTCCACAAAATTCGGTTTCAGCAGCACTTTCTTGCCGCGCAGGGGCAGGTCAAACTCCCGCAGGGCCTGGAAGAGAAGCGCGCCCAGGTCAAGGTCGTAGCTCTGGGCCCGAACGATAGCCACGCAAGAGGGCGGCCGGTTGAAGGAAGGCAACAAGCGGCTGTTAGCAAGGCTCATGAGGTCAAGCTCTCCCCGGCGGTTTTGCCAGCCCGGCTTCCTTCCCCGCCCCAGGCGAGGGCGATCCAGGCGACCGCGAGCACGCTCTCGAAGAAGCGATTCTGCAGGTAAAGCTCGCCGAGGGCTGGGGCGAGCGGCGGTACCTGCCGTCCATAAGCCGCCAAGCAGCGGTGCGCGAGGGCTAGGGAGGTTGCTCCGCGGATGCCGGCATAGGCGCGCGCGAGCCAGTCAAGGCTCATTTGGTTCTCCGCGCGCTGGGGCTGATCGATCAGCGCCAACAGCGCCCAGGCCGTCGGGCCAATGCGAGGCACCCCAGCCACACCGTAGACCAGCGGGTTGCCGCTGTTCCATCCGCCTCCCGGGCACATGCGGTCATAAAGCATCCGCTCGGCCAGCCGCTGGCGTTTCGCCGCCCGGGGAGGAAGCAAACCTGGGGGCAGGCTGCGAAGAAGCAGGAGGGCATGGGACGTGGGTTCCACCCAACTGGCCGTGCCCGGGGTCCAGCTCCAGCCGCGTAGCGAGATGTCCTGGTGGACCACCGCGGAGCGGGCCAAGAACTGCCGCAGCCGCCACCAGAGCGTGCCGTCCGCCGGCCACGCGTCCAAGAGCCAGTTCAGGCCCCGCACCACCGCCTCCGGCGAACCGCCTTGAAGGTGCAAGGCTAGGGACGCCAGGGAAGTCGTCCAGCAGCCCTGGCGCTGACCCGGAAAGGCGGGCCACGAGCCGTCCGGCAGTTGCGCCTGGAGGAGCCAAGCGTGCCCGCGGGCGCACGTTTCCGTCAGTGCAGGAGCTTGGCTCCACGAAGTGAGCGCCATCAGCACCCAGGACGTGGCTTCCACGCTGCTGGGCGAGGCGCGGTGGTAGCCCCATCCGCCGTCGGGGTTCTGGTTGGTGATGAGAAAATGCCGGCAATACGTGTTCGCGAGCTGGCCTGAATTCACGGCCTCTCGATAGGCCTCCCCGCCGCCATTTTCTGAAGGCAACATGCCGTCCATTGCTGGGCCGAGTCCTACATGACGATCTTCGGAATCGTCTGTTGCTCGACGTAGCCCGCCGGCGAGGTCTCCTCGGACTGAATCTTGAGGTCGTGAACCAAGCGGTGCAGATAGCCGCGGGCCAGCCTTTCGCCCCTGGGTTCGCAAAAACAAGCCTCATCAGCCAAGTTCGGCCTCATTGCGAAATCGCCATCTGGGAGGTGCTGGTCATCCCCCATGTCGATTTGGGCAGAAAAGGGAGGATGAACTTGAAGGGATAGCTCACCTGCACCACGACCAGGCACCCGGGACTGTTGTTACCGTTGGTGGTGTCGCACGCAGTTGCGGCGCCCGCAGGCCCCGTCCCAGGCCAAGTCGTGGTCACCGTCAAGGCGCTGGGACTGATTCCCCGCGGCGTGATGCTCTGCACGTAACTCGTCACGTTAGCCGCAGTGGCGTTACAACCGAAAGTGGTGGCAGAAGCGCAGGCGGTGCTTCCCGAAGTGGAACCGCGCACAATCGCATAGCGAGTTGCTTCGCGGGCCGCGTTGCACACGAAGTGATAGGTGTAAAGGTAGCGCGCGAAATCCATGATACCAAACAGGAAGGTCAGCAACACCACGAGCACGACTGCAAACTCTACCAGCGTGCTGCCTTGCTCGTCGAAGACGGTTCTCCCGTGGCCTCTGCCCGAACACCAACGCCGCCTTGGCTTTCCTTCCCTCACGTTGCTTTCCCGCATTCCCCAACAGTCTGCCGCAAGAAGTTCCAGGGATATCACCCTAACAGGTTGCGGAAAAACGTGTAGCGGCGCCTTCACGTCGCCATGTTGGCGATGAAAACACAGGACATGTGGCGATGTGAAATCGCCGCTACTTCGTCGGGGGCGAGTTTTTCCGCAACCTGCTAAGGCCGCTTCAGGTGGCGACAGCAACCATGACTCGGGATTTGGGCGTGTCACAATTCCGCATTCACCCTGCAATTCTCGTACTGCCCTTAGGCTACTGGCCCGCGCGCAGCCTCGCCATCCCCTGCAAGGAAAATGAAGACGGGATACCCGGCCAGGGCATCAGGGTTTTGTAAGTGGCCGAGGTGGTGACTTGCACGTAGTTCACCACGTTGACGGTGCACATCGGTTGGCTTGAACAACTGGCCACCGCGTTTGAGCCGTCGGAACATTCGCATCCGTAAGTCGCCGCGGCGGTTATCCCGGGCACGTCCCGCGCATCGCCGAGGGCAGCGTTTTGCATCCCCACCGTGTCGTCGGAGTTTTGCAGGCCGTACAGGGCGCCGGCGTACGCAGCATTGCTGACCTCGATGCTGAGGTAATAGGCGCGGCCAAAATCGATCAACCCGATCAGCAGTAGCGACAAGAAAGGAAGGAGCAAAGCGAATTCTACCAAGCTCGCTCCGCGCTCCGGCACGGTCAATGCCGCCAAGGGGAGTAAGACCCGCCAGCGTGATCGGGACATGACTTCTTGTTGGACGGGCAAGCTGAATTTCATGCTCATTCCACCAGCACGCCACCACTGCCCTTAATCGGCGATCCATTGGCCAATGATGAGTAATCGTTACTGAACCCACTGGTACTGAAATTGCCGTTCGAAAAGGTAAGAAAGACAAACTGGATCTGCCAAGCGTCGAGAATGTTGTACTGGACGGGACCACTAAAGGCGAACAGCACCTTGGCCTTGGGAAAGTAGTACGTTCCTTCCAGCACGGTGTTCAGGCTGGATGTACCGATGATTTGCGCCGTAGAGGTATTTCCCGGATCCTGGAAGAACAGGATTCCCCCATAGGTTCCGCTGGTGGGCGCGGTTAGATTTACAGTCCCAGTGGTGAGAGACGCGAGTAAGAAGGTGATACTTCCCGACGGCCCGTAGTTGTAGAACGTAACCCCGTTGCCGCGGACGGTCGTGCCGAGGTCGATGGTAAGTCCGTAAGAACTTGGGATCGCCTGATGACTGTTGTTGGTTGAAGTCAGAATGTAAGTGCCCGGATTGAAGGTGACATTTGCCCCTGGATTGATTTCGATTCCGCCACAATAGACACCAGGATAGAGTGTTGCTGTGCCATTGATCAGCAGTCCTCCCTTGGTCGGCGTCCCGTTGTAACCCGTGTACGGGCTGGTGGTGCTCAAGCCGCAGGTTCCCACGGTGGGTGTTGACAAATACGCCAAAGGATCAGCCGGCGAGGGCCTCGTTATGTGGGTTTTTGGGGTCGGATTTATGACGCACAAGAATCTTGAGTAGCTCCCGACAATGCCGATCTGGGAGGCCCGGATGGAACCAAGAAGGAAGCACGTTAGTGCATTGTTATTGCTTGACTCGTCGACGATGCCACAACTGGAATTCACGCTGGCCAGAAGATCCACACTTATCGTACTCGCATCGGTGGGATCCAGAGAAAAAATACAATTGTTTCCGCCGGCGAGCCCCGCCTCTGCCCGGGCCGTGAGGGTCACTGACGTGACGCCGAAGATCCTGGAAAAATAGGTCGGCTCCTGTTGGGAGACGACCACCTCTACATAATGCACGTCGCCACCATTCGGGTCAGACGCACCCAGGTAACACGGCGGGTTGTTAACGGTGATGGCCAGACTGCTCGTGCTACTACCACAGTTCGTAACCAGGGTACTCCCGGTGAAGCCGTTCTCCGTCAAGGCATCTTGGGCGGCAGTGGTGAGAGCGCTACAATTACTCGTCCCCCCACAGTAGCTGAGCTCCATCGCTCCAGCGAGCGCTGCAGCGTCAGCGACCTTCTGCAGCTGCCGCTTCATGTAACGAAGGTACCCCAGGTCAATACCCAAGCCCAGAAAACCCAAGATGACAATCATGGCCAGGGCAACAATCACCAAGGCTTGGCCTGCGTCGCTTTTGGCTTTGACCATATGATCCGGCTATCTGGCGGTAGTAGGGTCAACCAGCTAGCCAAATGTTAGTATATACGGAGCAATCCACTTGTCAAGTATGATTACACTTATTAAGAGATCACTTAAGGAAAGGCTTCTCGACTGGGCTCCGGGGGCGAGAGTCCGGGGGACAGTTTGGACTTCCGTCGATTAAGGTCCTCTAACCCGGATTTCTCGCCACGCTGAACCAGATCTCGTCGGGAGGTCGGAAGGGCGGGCCCCGTCAACTTCCCGGTACCACGGCTGGAATGCCTACCAGAATCTCCACTGCCACCGGGCTCCCAGCTCGAAGGGCGGGGGTAAATTTCCAGCGAGCGAAGGCAGCCAGCGCCGCAGCATTGATGGTCGGCTCGAGGCCACGAAGAACTTCCAGGTTACCCACCGCACCGTCCGAACGGATGAGTCCATGCAGAATGATCATCCCGTCTGGAGGGTCCTGGGTCACGGGCGGACGGTGAAAGTCGAACTGGTCAAGAACCCTCGGCGGCGTCAGTAGCGGTTGCAGGTGGATCTGGACCACCCGCGAAGCTGTCGCCAGCTTGGGAGGATCATCGTGAGCGGAGTACTGCAAGATCCAGTTCTTGCGGGGCATCGGCAGGTAGATCGTGTAGATCTTCTCTCCGTGCAGCACACCGTAGACCCGCAGCCCGCCGCCACCCCCAGGACCACTGCTCACGACGACGCCGGGCGCGCGGAGCTTGAGTGTGGCGGCATTCACAGGATAAACCAGGGCTTCAGGTTGGAGTGGCGCGAGCGCTCCCGCCGGGATGCCTGCTAAGCCGGCGTGACCGGTAACGCTGAGTGACGGGCTGGTTCCGGAACTGCCGGGACCTCCGCCGCCAGCCTCCCCCTTCCCCACGGCCACGCTCTTATCACCGCCAGGGCCGCCTCCCTCTTTGCCAACGTCGGGTGGTACACCAGCCACTCCACCCGGCGAACCTGGCTGGGCTCCGGCCGGGCTGATTGAAAACGCCCCCTCACTTTTCCCGAGCGGCAACGATGTGAAGTCCTTCAAGGGAATCGGACCAACACTCAGGGTAGTCAACTTCGGAGCCTCAGGGCGGTTCTCTGTTTCCGCTGCGACGGTGGTCTCAGCTTTGGTGTTAGGCGGCTGCGTCGCAGGCGCTGGCGAGGCCTCCGCTACGGGGCTAGTCGCCTCATGCTTATCCGGTTGTTTCAGCAAGCCCCAATATGTTGGGGTCAGTCTTGGCCGGGCGGCTTGGAACGGTCCGCCTGGTTCGCATCTCCTTATAGGTCGTGGACTTGTGCTTGGTCCCGAGTCCCAGCAGGGTTTGGAACGCCGCCATAGGTTGC
>Ga0208192_1000311_pt1 | contig 46868 bp, 46 predicted proteins | sample June2015DPH_13_1_2_FD_184711 | JGI IMG/M metagenome (GOLD analysis project Ga0208192, IMG submission 184711) | Peatland microbial communities from SPRUCE experiment site at the Marcell Experimental Forest, Minnesota, USA - June2015DPH_13_150... | ecosystem: Environmental > Terrestrial > Soil >... | reverse complement strand
CCGCTGTTTATCGGGTTTCACCTTGCCTCCTTGTTTATAGATTGAACAAGTAATTTTCCGCGATTTTCGCTCATTCTAGTAAACCACTACATATAGTGGTTTGCTTAAACAACCGGATAAGCATTAGACCTCTAGCAGGTCGCTGAAAAATGGCAGTTCACAAAGAAATCCGCACCTCCAGTCGGCGATGGAGCCGAAGGGGCGCCGGTTCGGAACCGCTCCCGCCCACCTTACTCTGTGGGTTCTTGCGGCTTTCTGGATCGGACCGTAACGCTTCGGGAGGGCGTTCAGGCGTTGGCCCCCAGCAGTTTCGTCATCCGCATCAAGTTGTAGGCAGCCGCCGTGTAAGTGAACATCCATTCCACCAACTCCCGGCCGCGGTGCCGCACCTTGCGCATCAAGCCGATGGTCTTCATCCAGCCGAAGATTTCTTCCACCCGCTTCCGTTTCCTCTGGCTCACCGCGTAACCGGCGTGTCGCGTGGTTCGCCCGTCCAGGGCGCTGGAACGGTGGGTGTTGTTCTGAGCGACGTGCGGAGTCACCCGCTGCTGACGCAACTGCTTCACCAGATCCTGCGTGTCGTAGTTCTTGTCTCCCCCCAGCGTCACCCGACGCTTCCCTCGCCGCCGCACCATCTCCACCGCCGCCTCCCGCTCCGCCGGGCCCGTCGCCAAGGTCAGCCGCGTGTTCACCGTCCAGCCGTGGCGGTTCTCCATCAGCACAGGGCCGAGATAACCCCGCTTCGCCTCTTGCCCTTGGGCCTTCTTGTACAGCCGTGCCTCCGGGCCGGTGGTCGACGGATGGGTGTCGTTGCGGCGTTTCTCCCCGCGAAGGTGCACCTCGGGATTGCGGCCCTCCGCCGGAGGTTCCGCCTCGCCCCCCGCCTGGGGCTTGAAACTCTTCTGGCTGGCCCAGGCTTCGCTGAGCGTCCCGTCCACGGTGAAGTGCTCATCCGACAGCAGGCCCAGTTGGCGGGCCTGCGCCACCACCTGCCGGAAGAACGCCCCTGCCACGTCGCTGCTCAACAACCGCTCCCGATTCTTCGAGTAGACCGTGGCATCCCAGACCGGGTCATCCAGGTTCAGACCCACAAACCAGCGGAACAGCAGGTCATGATCCAAGCGCTCCATCAGCAACCGCTCGCTGCGCACGCTGTAGAGAATCTGCAGCAGCAGAGCGCGCAACAGCTTCTCCGGCGCGATCGAAGGACGGCCGCCCTGCGCGTACATCGCCGTGAAACGGCGCGACATCCGGGCCAAAGCGGCATCGACCCGGGGGAGCAGCTTCCGCAAAGGATGATCCTTAGGGACCCGCTGCTCGGGAGAAAGGTAACTAAACAAAGCACTTTGCTGAAGGTCTGCACCACGCATGGGGTTTCTCCTCGTATTCCATCTAGAATAAGCAATACGAGTTATACCCGAATTAATATGCTTAGTAAAGCAAAAAATCAGACTTTTTCAGCAAACTGCTAGAGCCCCTACTGGCTTTCCGATATTCATCACACTTTCTCCCCCAGATGGCTGCCTGAACCATAGTTGAGAAGGAAGGGTCCCAATGATCTTCTCCATGATGATCGAACAGGCTATTCAGAGAAAGGATCTCCCCTGTGCGTTTCGTCGGCAAGAGTCGGCTGGGCTTCTACCCGCTGCCATTGTCCGAGGCCCAGCGGATTCGTAGATTTCTCCTGTTTCCCGATCAATCCATGTCTGCGGTAGACCCCTGCGTTGGCGATGGCGTGGCCTTCGAAGTCATCACCAACGGTGCCGAGGTGCTACGCTACGGTATCGAGCTCGACGCCTACCGTGCTGAGCAAGCCGAGCTGCGCCTTGGGAATGAAATCCTGGCCATCAACCATACGAAACTCGACGGGCTCATTTTCGCTACAGTCGAACAATATGCTGTACAAGCTCAAGTTCCAGATCGCGGGCCCGTTGACTGACGCACGATGAGTTCGGGGTCTATCTGTATTTCCCGGCCCTGTGCGGGCCCGCCGGAACGGGCGGAAACGAGAGATTCGAACGCCAGTAGGCCAATCTGGTCGCGTGGGATATGAATCGTGGTTAATGATGGTATGGTGAATTGTGACAAACTGATATCGTCGAAACCGGTAACCGACATCTTCTCGGGAACGATGATGCTCCGTTCCCTGAGCTCCTTCAGTACGCCCACCGCGGTTATGTCATTTACGCATAGGATCGCAGTCGGCGCGAACCCTGAACCTAGTAATTCGCGAACCGCCTCACGTCCGCCGACGAACCCGTCGGAACTGGGAAGAACAATGTGTGCCGGTGCCGAATGACGCGCCATCGTCTCGAGGAACGCGTTTCGCCGATCCTCTGTAGGCTGAAGCCGTGCAGGATAGGCAACGAAAACCATCCGGCGATGCCCAAGCGAATATAGGTATTCGACAAGTTGTTGGGTGCCCCGCTTATAGTTGCATTTGATGTTTGTGACCCTTTTCCCGGCTTGCCCAACATCGTAGAAGACGACGGGCGGGCCAGCGTGCGACAACTCCTGAACGATGGACGGCTCCATTTCGGAGACAATAGCTGCGATGCCCGCCACGCGACGGCCGATCATCGACTTGATGTTCGCATGCAGTCGTCTGGCATCATAGTGCGTGGCTGACAGTACCACCTCGTAGCCCTGTTCGCGCGCCAGGGATTCAATCTTCCGGAAAATGTCCAGAAAGAAAGGGTTGTCAAGGTTCGAGACGATCACCCCGATCGTGGGACTTCCGCCGCCTGCCAGCGAGCGAGCGTGGAGGTTCGGATAGTACCGCATTTCCTTCATGGCACGCAGGACTCTGGCCCCCGTGGAGGTCTTTACATATTTTTGTCTGTTCAACACTCGCGAAACCGTTGTCACAGAGACTCCGGCTCTTTTCGCTACATCCGCCAATTTGACAGAGCTTCTAGCAAACATGCGAGTTCGCCGCTAGGCAAGGTCCACCAACCAAAGTCTACCATAACCGCTGACCCTTCGGCGCATCTCCGTTAATTCCGTTTACACCAGCGCGGAAGCAGCAACTATCGCGATGCCCGCGAATAGCACCACTAGGCCCGATACCATTCTGGGTCTGAATCGAGGGCCGGCACTCTTCCATTCCCCACAGAATAGTCCCAGCAGATTACCGGTCATGATGGCCATGCTCTGAATCAGAGCCCACCCAACGGAGGGCCCCAGTCGCCCAAGCTTACTAACAGCCATGCCATAGATGGCGACTCCCCCCATCCACGTTCCACCCATGATTATTGACAACGGCCAATTGCGGGCTGAGTGTTTCCAGGAGAAAAGCGACCAGCTTCGGTTGCGAACCAGGAGATAGCCGCAATATGCCCCGTTCACCACAAACCCGCCTAGCAGGGAAACACACCACACGGCATTATTGGCGTAAACCGGTTGTGCTCCCTCACGCTCCGCCAAATTTCGGAGAGTATCGCCGAACACTAACGCGAAATTGAACATGGTCGCAAAGATGCCTGCGGCAATGGCGAGGAACACACCCTTCCGGATCCGGTCTTGGGTACCCACAGGGTTTCCGCCTTGTTCGAGAGAGCCCTCTCTTGTGCTGCCGGCCCAGGCGCAGAAAGCCACCCCGGTTATCATTATGCTTACCCCGGCTACCAACGTTAAACCCGTTCGAGTAGCCAATTCGTTCGGGTGGAACAGTATGGGCGGCAGGAGAGCACCGAGGGCATTATTCAGGCCAAGGACAATAGCAGTTCCCAGGGCCAGACCGCTCATGTCTAACGCCAAGCCGAACAAGACGCAGCCAATGCCCCATCCTGCCCCAAATAGAAACACGGGCACAAGCGCCCGGGATGGCGCCCTAAGCAGGAAAGAAAGGCGACCGGGGACGGTCACAAATACAAACAGCCACGAGAATACGATAAGACTCCAAAAGCAGTAAGCAAGCCAGGTGTTCTCCCACTGCCAGTCTTGAATTCTTTTCATTGGCAAGGCAAAGGCACCCAGGAGAATGCCGGCCAGTAGGGCCAACAGAATCCCAACACCTGCATTCACATCTTGCATAAGACGACCTCAATCGGCAGCGACATGCTTGTACTGGCCGTCCCGGAGTGCTGTATCGAATGCTGCCACAATATTTGCCGGGGGCACAAACGATTGAATGTTGTGGACTGTAGCAAACACAAAGCCGCCGCCGGGTCCGAGTTCATCGATCCGGCGATTCACCTCGTCTTCTACTTCCTGTGGAGTCCCGAAGGGTAAGGTCCGCTGTGTGTCAACGCCGCCACCCCAGAACACGATATCCCTGCCAAACTCCCTTTTGAGGCGCACCGGGTCCATGCCCTTCGCAGAAACTTGGACGGGATTGAGTATCTCAAAGCCCACTTCGATGAAATCTGGGATCAGGTCGAACATTGCGCCGCAACAATGTAAAAACAGCTTCGCTTTCGTCTTCTTCTTGATTGCCTCAACAAGGCGCCGCTGCTTCGGTTTGACTAGTTTTCTGTAGCTCTCGGCAGAAATCATCAGGGAGTCCTGCACTGCCACGTCATCCCAATAGGTGAACACGTGCAGGAATTCGCCCACCTCGTCCAAGTAGCGATTGGAGCACTCGATGTAGAGGTCCGTTATCTGTTCCATCAGACGGTCGGCAAACAGCGGATCGGTCTTCAGTGCGACAAGGAAGTTCTCCATTCCCATGATCCGGGCAGGCTGTTCAAAAATGCCGCCTCCGATGATCGCGCTGCCGACTAAGGCATAATCAGTTTTGTGATACAGGTACTCCGCCTGTCGGCGCAGTTCCGCAAGATATTCTGGCGGATCGGGGGCAGGCCAATGAAACTCATCTAATACCCGGAGTGAGGTCTCCTTGATCGGGAATTCCACCCAATCATAAAAGTAGCCATTCTCCTTTGGCATATAGAGCTTCGCGCCCCACCGGTCAGTGAAGGCGTAATATGCGCCTTCCTCCCAACAGCGCAAATCCGGAGCTGTGGCGGGCGGCAGCTGGACGATTCGAAAATCAACTTCAAATCTCTTCAGCAGTTCCTCATCCACGTACGGCAATTGCTGCACGTGGTCCAACATTCTAATGTCCTCAAGGTGCATTCCCAGAAACTGCTTGAGATCCACATAGGCATTCTTAGCGATTGAGGTGACTATTGTGGACCCAAGATCAATGGGAATCCGATCCGGCTCACGGTGGTTGAGGGCAGCGAGTACGCGCTCGCGGGATGTCATCATCGACCTCCATATGAAATTGCTTTCACGACACGGCATTTTCGGTCTGGAAGCGTTAGATCCCGGGTTGTACGCGAGATTAGCGCAGGGGAAGTAATCGCCCTCACTTCAAGTGCGCGTGGGATGAATGTGACTTGTGGGACTTGCCCCTGACCGACATTTCTTGTGATGGTCAATTTCGCTGCTCCGGGGTCGCTGCTGCGCCTCCACTTGACAGGTTGTCACACCTAAGTCTTTGCGGAAGAGGTTCTCCAGGTCCACGGCGAGTCCCTTAGCGTACCAAGATATCCGGCATACGGTATTCCTTCCCATCAACGTTCACAACAAAAGAGGGCCAGTCGGGAATGGAGGTCAGGTTCTCGACATAGTCCTTATAAACCACTACGGTGTCAAAGGAGATGGCGCCGCGCACGAGCGGATTCCATGCGAACGCCTGGCGCTCGTGGACGCTTTCCTCTAGCCCCGGATAGGCTACCCACTCGCGCTCCGCGTAGCCTATCGCGCCCCCCACGTGGAGCGCCATCCAGCCGTCCGGGAATCCCTCCTCTGCATACCACTTCTTGGCCAGATCGAACATGTCGCCCGCCCTCATTCCGGGGCGGGAGGAGGCCTGCAGGCGCGCACTGATTTCCCCCGAAGCGTGCATTCTCTCCTTGAGATCCACCGGCAGAGGCCCGAAGTGAACGTAGCGCCCGACAGAGGCAATGAGCCCCCATTTCCGGCCACACACGTTGACAAAGGCATACTTCTCGAGTTTCGCGTCGGAAGGAACATCGTGACCGTAGTTGAGGGTGCGGCCGTCGACCCCCACGAGGAGCACGGTGGGGCGGATTCCACGTCGCATCAGCTCATCCGAGGTGAGGGACTCAATCTGGCGCTCGCTCATGCCTGGTTCAATCCGTCTGCACACGGCAGACACCGCCTCAGAGGAGTTTCGGCCCAACCAGCGATACTTCTTGATTTCGGAGTCTGTGAGGACGTACCGCAGCCGCGCAAATCCTGGCGCGATGAAACGCAAGCCGGGGAGAGGTACATCCGTCCCAATTTCCTGACCCTTGGCCAGATCCTGGATAATTTTCAGGCGTACGTCCGAGACGGTCTTGTCCTCATACCAGAGGTAGTCGCGAGGTATATAACCCAGCCCTTTCAGGTCGGTCTCCATCAGGCGGGGGACTTCCACGTTACTCGCCACCAGGAACCGCCCGCCGTCGCGAAGGATAAGGAGGGAGGCGCCCCCCACCTCACTGGTGATGATAATGTGGTTATCCCCCAAACCCGCGGTGACCCACGCGAAGTTGTCCACGCGCGTCAAGAGAACTCCACCTAGTTTTTCTTCCATCAAGAACTTGTGAACGCGCGCCAGCTTTTCGTCGATCTCCTTCATGAGGTCCGCACGGGTTACAGAGTTTGCTCCCAGATCCTCCGCTACCATGGCGGCTCCCTCCATTGAATGTCCGCAGGGCTGTAAGCCCAGACCCAGAGTTGCCAGTGGCAGAAATAACATCACTCTTGCCCGAAACCTAGCCATGCCTATTCCTCCATGCCACCTCAGCGATGGGGCGAGTTGACGGGAGTCTATGGTTCCAGTTGCAGGCCGATCCTACCAGACTAGCGCCCCAAGTTCCGCCATCTTCGGGCCATTGTACACGGTTGCTGTCAGGCTCCAGAGAATTCCTGCGGACCAGAATGAACCTCGCCATGCCCCTCCGCGAATGTAGGTGCAGTTGGTGTGGTTAAAGTGCTCGAGTTCCATGCCAATCATCTTGAGCCCAAACATGGCGCCCGGACGAGCGATGGCTTGTGTGGGTGCATAGAAGAGCGTACGTCCCACATCCTGATAGCGCTGATCTCCCAGATATTTCCCCAATCGGTAGAAATCTGGCGCCAGATACTGCCCCCAGCAGTCAAGTTCTTCGTTTTGCACTGAGATGGCGGTCCACCCGGTGGTGTTCACAAAACCATGCAAAGGGGAAGAGGGAGGCAGTTGCATGTCATACATCACATACCAGGTGAGGAGCCAATCTGCCGCATCGTGAGCCCATTCGAGGTATTCTGGCTTTTTGGTTGCCTCGTATACAGCCAAGGCCCCATGCAAGAAACCCCAGCCTGCTTCCTTATCTTCCGCTGCGGCGTCCAGCGTGGCACCCGAATAAGAAATGTGCAGGTCATGGCCAAATGCATCGTAATAGCCACGGAGCACGGATTCGGCGGTCTCCAAGTAACGTTTGTCCCCTGTCAGTTGATACACCTTGACCAACGGCGACACGAGCATCGCGCCGGCCGCCGTGATCTCAGCCGCAGTCGGATTCTTCCCTTCCTCCCAACCAACTGCCCGCCCGTCCGGATACCAGGAGCGGGGGAACATGCCTTTGTAGCGCTGGGTGGTCACCAGGAAATCCCCTGCTTCCATGAGCAACTTCTGCCAGCGGTCGGCTTCCGCCATGTGGTGCGCCTTCGCCCACAGGGTGCAATCCGCCAACTGTTCCAGGCTTTCACCAAGCTGGCGCGCTGAAACGCTGTTAGGCCAGACGACGTTCCCGAACTGGCCGGGCTCCCATCTTTTTTCAAGGTAGTAGTAGTCGCCAAAGAGCAACCCAGGAGTGTCCCGGCGGACATGGTCAACGAAAAACTGAATGGTGTTCACGGCCATGCGCCGGTAATTCTGGTTGCCTGTGCGTTCTGCGGCAGCGAGCAAACCATAGGCTACCCCCAATTCACCGCCTACCCATCCATACATAAATGGCTGCGGGTTCCAGCCGAGATACAAAGGCCAGAACGGGAAACCTGCGGTTCCGTCTGGTTCCTCGTGGTAAATATCGCTGGCGTGCCTCAGCTTGAGGTCCATCGCTTCCTGCATCAAAAGATGAGTCGTGTCGACAGGCTTGAGGATCCGCAGAGCCTTTTGCACGCTTTCTCTGAACGCGTAACCGACGCGTGGTGCAATCCCGCAATCGATGTAAAAGGTCTTCTCGAAGGTGGTTTCCCCCTTGACGTCGATGTAGGCATCCTCATAAGGCACGAAGCCGTTCAGATTGCCATACACCGTGCTATTCATGCCGTTCGTGGCCACTGCTCCCGAAACGCTCAGCAGGTCGACGGTGCCATCCCAGCGCCACTCGAGCCCCAGACTCCACCACTGATCATCGCCCAAGTGGCCATTCGGAACCTTCGAGGGGATCGTCAGCAGGGAGGTATACAGGCGGCGCTTCGCAACCGTCGATTCGAGGTTGACAAACGGGACGGGGAAACGGTGCTCCTCAAACACACCCTTGGCGTTCGCAACGTAAAGCAGGCGCGGCACCGGGGAGGTAGGATAAGTGCCCACGTTGCCGTTGTAAATAATTCCTGGCAACATCGTGCGCGGATCGTCTCCGACCGGCACGCGTACGACGGTCACCAAACTGATGGGACTCTGCGCCTGAGGACTCGCGTGGTGCCAGCGGCGCACCACCTTAATCGCGCCGTATTCGAAGGAGTATCGGTCCAGGAATTCCCAGGGCTGGCCGTCGACGGCGCCACTCCCCTGGCATTCCAGCACGCCTCCCTCCGGCTTGTGGATTTGCGATACTTTGAACGCCTGCCCACCTGAATACCACTTGGTGATTGGCCCGTTCCAAACGTTGCGAACCGCCCATACTTGCCCTTGCGGAAAAGCAGCTGAAGGCACCCAGTCCGCGGCCTCGCGGGTCTCGAAGCTGACGTCATAGCCGCTCTTCGCATCACCAAGGAGTTCAATGCGCAGTTTCTGATCTGCTGAAATCCAGGCTCTCCCTCCAGGAACATCCACCAACTCCTCCGCCGCTCTCGCAAGGCCGACAAAAGGGCTAATGGAGAAAAGCAAGCTTGCGGCGACCAAGCACCAAATCCTTGCTTCCATCAGCTTGACTATTAGGGCTTTCAATCCTCTGCCGGATGTCAAGGACCAGACCGTATGACACATGTTCCCTCCTCCTTTTTTGTTTTTACTACCGCACATGGTTATGATGGGTCAGTCCGACTCCCGACCTCGGCTCGGTACCCAGCTCCGGTTGTTCCTCGCCGGGGGCGCCCATCGTTGACCGCGCAGTGGCCCCGGTCGGGTCTCCTGGGTCCAGAAGGTCCCCTTTTGTGAGTGATGTAAACCTTGACCCCGGCGGAGCAAAATCGTCTCGATTGACGACCACCCACCTGCTGCGTTCACTGTTGCGAACCAGTTCGACCTCCGCGAGATTCAGATTCAACCTTTCGAGGCTGACTTGCCACACCCCGCACAACCCCTGTCTACGCTTCGTCAACTCCACCCCCGCAAGGCTCGCTCCCGATCTGCCCGCTACAGCTTTAGTCGGACGGGACTCTCACCCTCAAGCTGTCGAGCATGCTCGGCACGCAAAAAATGGCGGCCGGCGCAGGGGCGCCAGCCGCCGTCGAGGAGGAATACACTTGCTCTTTAGCCTACCAGTTGAGCTTCATGCCGAAGTCAATGTGCCTCGGTTGGTTGCACTGGCCGTTCACCAAGCCGAAGACACCACTGCCCCACGTCGTGTTCGGCGTGCAGAAGAAGTGCCGGTTGAAGGCGTTGCCAAATTGTGTTTCGAACCGGAGTTTAAGGCCCTCGCCTCGGATGAGGAATTCTTTGAAAATGTTGAAATCCTCATTGTACACGGGGAAGTCGCGGAGTCTGGGACTGGTGCGGGACGCGTTGCCGAACATGAGTGGACCCGGGTCCGCAAACGCAGACGATTGGTAATAGGGATTGTAAGTGAGGCCCCCGGTGGGCGCGTTCGGGTCGAAGCTGCCGCCTCCGAAGCCGCCACCACCCAGGTAATTAGGACGCTTCTGGTTGCCGACATTGAAGCCGCACGTGTCACAGTTGATAGTGATGTTGACGGGGCGTGCACTATGGTACGTTTGAATTCCAGCGATATGCCAGTCACCAATCACCTGGTTGACCACCCCACCATGGTTGACCCAACGCTGGCCTTTCCCAACGGGTAAGGCATAGGTGAAAGTCACGATGACCGAGTGGGGGACATCGTCGAAACTCAAGCTGCGTTCGGCGGCGACATTGACAGGGTTCTGAACCTGGGCGGCCCAGATCAGGCCGTTGTCAGCCCCATTGTTGATGAGTTTGGACCAAGTGTAAGCCACCCGGAATTGCAGTCCGGCCGAAAAGCGCCGCTCGTACTGGGTCTGGAGGGAGTTATAGCTGCTGTAACCGCCAGGGAAACCACTGCGCCACGTAACGCTACTATATTGCGGGAACGGTCGCAGTGCTTGGGCCACGTTGCCAGTGTATCCAGCGAAGGGCAAGTGAACGCCACCGTAGGTAGGCAGCGCCGCAACCGGGGCGAGGGCCTGAGCGGTTTGTGATGTGATGTCAGAGCTCAGCGCGGCGGCCCCCAGGGACAAGTATTTGGGATCCATCATATCATCGCCCAGCCCCAACCCAACCCCGTTCATCGGTAGACGGGTTCCGCTATTGCCGATGTACGAGACCAGGAAGGAGCTATTAGCGGTGACTTGGCGCTCGTAGGTGAAAGACCAGTTCTGATATCGGGGCAAGTTGAGGGCATCCGAGTGGACACCCCGAGCATCCTGGCCATTCTGGATTGTGGGGCCGATCAGAGGTGGCGCGATGACGTTCTTCGATGGGAAGCCGCAAGTCACACCCGTCCCTGCCAGGTAACCGGTTGTGCAAACACTGGCTCCCGCATCCCAATACATCGCGGGATAAAGCCCTCCGGTAACTTGAGGCGCCGCGGGGTAGGTCGCTCCAATCCCCACATCGGGATATCCTCCGGGCGCACTATAGTTGAAAGAAATGCCCGAATAATACATCCCGTATCCTGCGCGGATAACGTCCTTATCGGTAATTCGGTAAGCCAAGCCAAGGCGCGGCCCCCAGTCGTTCTTGAGCGGGGTCTCAAAGGTTCTGCTGCCCGTGCGACCCGTGCCGGTTCCGGCGAAGGCCATAGCGCCGGGAATGCCACTCGCCCCAGGATTGGCAAGTGTGGGAGCAAAGGAGGAATAACGGTCGTCCGCCTCCGTCCTGGGGAACATGTAGTCGTACCGCAGACCAATGGTCAGGCTGAGCTTTGGGGTTACCTTGATTTCGTCGCTGATAAACGCAGCGGTGTAAGCTTCGTACCAAGTCCCAGGCTGAAAGTCTGTAAAAGCGGAATTGTCCACTTGACCGAGCAACATCGAAGCATAAGAATCGCCGCTCTTGCCGCCCAAGATCGTCCCCGTCGAGGTGATGCCGGCAGTCTCGTTGGGGCTGAAATTCCAGTGGCCGGTTATTTCCCGGCCCCATCCGTCTTGCGGGGTCTGGTGGTGCCTGTACTCAGCACCCGCCTTGATGGTGTGCCGGCCTTTGATCCAGGAGATGTCGTCCAGGAACTGCCAGCGGTTGGTGGTCTCATAGCCTCGCACCCAGCCGTTGCCTGCGAAAGATACACCCGGAGCAAACCCACTGTACCAGTTCATTGTCGGGAAAGCCCCTGACTTGCCGTTCGCGCCGTAGGTCGGGATGTAGTCTCCATTGTCCTGCTTGAGCCCCAGGGTCTGAATCCAACCTACGCCATCAGACAAGCCATATCCGCCCATATACCAACGGTCGTACGCGATGGTGGTGTGATTGAAGAGATTGGGCTTGATGACCCAGTCGAATTGCTGGTGCATGATCCGCACGGAGATGCGCTGGTAGAAACCTGGCCCTATGTACTGGGTGTTGTCCTGCGGGTCGTTTTGGCCATCGTGTTGGGTGTCGCACCCTTGCGGGCCAGTGCAATTGCGGATGGCAGGCCGAGAGTTCTGATACCAAGTGGAGGACATCTTGAAGTTAGGTGAGATTTGATGGTCGATGCGGAGAAGCCAAGTCTTGGGGTCGAGTCTGCCGTTGGCGTTCCCGTACGCAGCTCCGAGGTGGTTGCTGCCGATCCCCGCCTTTTGCGGCAGTGGTTGGAGCGCACCCACCGTGGCTCCTACCTCACTCAGCAGAGCGTCGTTTGTGGGAATGATGTTCGCGGAGCCCGCGACAGGTTGACCGGTCTGAAGGTTATAGCCGATCCCATCCCGAACGTAGGTGGTGCTTGTGCCGGTCAGGCCCGTCACCGGATCGATGGTGCCTGCCGTGACCTGCCGGGTGCTGCCGGGGTCGAATATCTCCCCCTGGTAGATGGGCCGCCCCAGCGCGTCAGTTCCAACTTGCTGTCCGGAGTTACTCCCGAAACTGAGGAGTTCACTGAAGTCTCCCTTCCTCATGAGAACGGTTGGGACCGTGTCGGTGAAGCCGCTATTCGTTCCGGTATTCAGGTACGTCATGTCCAGGTTGCTGAAGAAGTAAGTTCGGTTCCTCCCGTTGTAAAGGTGGGGGATCACCACCGGCCCGCCCGCCGTCGCGCCGAAGGAATTGTTCTGGAAGGGTATGGTCTCCGGGGCAAAGAAGAAGCGAGCGGTGAGTGCTTTGTTCCCCACATACTCGTAGAGGCTGCCGTGAAACTGATTCGTGCCCGACTTGGTGGTGTACTCGATAAAGCCTCCACTGGTGTGCCCGTACTGCGCCGAGAAGCTGCCGGTATCGACGCGCATTTCGGCAATGGCTTCAATGGGTGGGGTGCTTTCGTGCGTTTCATTGTGGCCATTGACGTAGCCAAAGGCCGCGCCGTCGATAAAGTTCTCTACCGACATGGTCTGGCCGCCATTAATGCGCGAGTTGAACCCGCTGCCACGAAACATCGGGTCGCCGTTGGGCGCCATGGGAGTGAAGCCCGGCTGCGCGTACAGCATGCTTTCAGCCAGGCGTAAGTCGGTGCCCATGACGACCGGGAGGTCTTGGTAATACCTCTGGTTGAGGGTGTGGGAGACGTCAGCGGTCTGAACGTTAATCATTTCGGACGCTGCGTTCACCTCCACGGTTTGCGTTACGGCGCCGAGTTCTAAGGTCACATCTTGCCGGTACTCGATGCCGCTGGTGATCACAATTCCCTTGCGGATGTAAGTTTTGAAACCTGGTTTCTCCACTTGCACCGTGTACGTGCCCGGGGCCAGTAGAGGGGTTCCATAGTTGCCGTCGCCCGACGTGTTAACGACGCTCTTAAATTGTGTCACCTCGTCGGTTACTGTGAGGGTGGCGTCGGGAACAGCAGCACCCGCCGGGTCAGTAACGATTCCCGTGATGATGCCGCGACCGGCGCGTTGGCCGTAAAGCAGGCCTGCAAAGGCAAAGCTCATTATGAATCCCATGAGCAGCCACAGGCGACGCTTTCGCATTGTAGCCTCCTTCTCATTACGGAGCTGGATTGGCGGGGTTTGTTCCGCGTATAAAGTCTTTTGGTTGACCGTATCGAGGACCGCCGTCCGCTTTCCGCTCTCGCGCTCTGACCGGACCCGACGAATGAAACGAGGAGCTCGTTCGTCAGTGACCTAGTGGGCTTGAACGACCCCCAGCGTCTCGAAATTATGGTAACGCTCCCAGAAAGCCCCCTATATATCCGAACAGATAGGCGTTGTCAAGAGACATAGAGTCCGAGTCCGAGTAAATATTGTGTTTGCCAGGGAAATGAGTGGCGTTTACCACCTATCCGTCTGCGGCTACGGACGTCATATGGATCTATTAGAGACGCGAGATGGGTCCACTATGCCACTGACAGCGCAGGAGTGATCTGCAATCGCTTCCAGGAACACCTCATTTTTCTTATTGCGGGAACTGGCTCGCGTCACGTGCGGCTATGCGGCTGTCACACGCCATCGAAGATGCAGATCGGACGGCGGCGCCCACTCCCGCTTTGCCACGCGCGGGGCCGGACTGACTCACCCAGGGCCTAGTAGCATGGCCTCCTGACCACTCGGCCGGGCCGGACTGCGGCGGGATCTGCTGCCGGCGAACGGCGCGGCCGTGGCATTCGATCGTCAGGCTCTCGGCCCGCCTCACATTCCACCACTTGGCCTTCTGCTGGCGCGTAGTGGCGGCTCTGCGGCTGGAGTAGGAAGACGCGGTCGTCGTAACGCACCACCCGATCGTCGCTGATCTTAGGGGGGCTATCCAGCCGGAAGGTCTCGTCCAACTGCCTCGCCCGGGGCCCGGCGGTGAAAATCCACCGGTCGGGCCGCCGCACGCGCAGACCCCCGGTTTTGTGCCGGCAGATACTTTCTTTGCCTCCAAATACACGTTGGCCTGGGCATGGATGGCGCTCTTTTTTTGGGGCGGCTTCTTCGCCAGCCGGTCCTGATGCGCCCCGTGCATCCGCTCCACCCGTTCCTTGGCTTCAGTCGTGAACTACGCAATGGGAATGGTCTAAGTCGACGTTTCAAAATCACTCACCCGTTTCACCCGTGGTTCAGTCAGGAGTTCGAGCTCGTCACTTAATGTCCACGCCGGGGGGGAGGACCGAGTCTACTTCCAGGGGGAAAGCGAGCATCTGGTATCGGTTCCGGCCAGTTGGACCGATGTGGTGGCGGAAGAGCCGGTCGTCCAGTTGGCAGCAGAGCGCTCGCTGTTCCGCGCTGCAGAGATGGTCGAGCTGCTTCAGTTGGTGGAGAGACTGCGCCGTGAGGGCGCACTTACGAACTTGGGCTAAAACGCACTAATCTCTCGTTGTACCGTTTTATCCTTCCTCCGCAAAACGAAATCCGTTTCAATTTAACGGATTGCAGCAAAAGGGTGCACCCCAATTCGGAATCAGGGTTCATGAGCGGGAGTGTAAAGGCAAAAGCAGGCCTACAACCTTATTCTGCAGAAATCAGTAAGTCCTCTTCTTGGAACTCGTGCGATGTTGCCGAGCGCCAGCGCGCCCAGGCTCAGCGCTATCGCCTTATCAGTATGCGCGTAGAGTTCTTCAGCCCGGCTGCGATAATGGTCAAGTTCCTGGTCGGAGATTGGGCTGAATTCTCCCAGATTGTCTCCGACCCGAAGGTTGTTATCGTCGAGAGGCTCTTGCCGCACGATGATGTCGAAGTAGAATCCCTCCGTAGCATGCAAGCCGAAAACAGGGCCGAGGAGTCGCACTGAGGGTATAGGAGCAGGGCCCCGTTCGATGCGGTCTTGGTGTTAAACCCGACCGGGACAAGCGCCAGCGTGCCGCCGACGGTTCCCCACTCTTTCCATCCTTCGAGCGTGAAGCCGAAGGCTGTCCCTCTCCCGCCCAGGCTGACCATATCGACTCCCAGTGCGTCCAGCAAGCCGGGCTTGATTCCCCCGACCATCTGGAACCGCTCGATGATCTTGACCGGGGTCCCGGGGCGATTCAGGTGCAGTGCCTGGGGCAGCCGATAGGCGGTGTCCACATGGCTTCCCGTCACTGAAGTCGCTCCCAAGTTAAGCAGGAGGCAATCACGTTCCCGGTGCTCAAGGGCAAGTCGAATTCACTTGCCTGAGCTCATCACAGTTTCATCAGTGCCTCCGCCTCGTACTCCTGCGGGCCGTGGCGTGCCACAGATACTTTACGGAGCGTTCGGATCAGGCCGTGACGAGTTGCCGCGCCAGTTCCACCGCAGCCGGTGCGTCCTTGCCATAGCCGTCCGCGCCAATCGAGTGAGCCCAAGTGTCGGTGACGGGTGCGCCGCCCACCAGCACTTTCACCTTGTCGCGAAGCCCCGCCGCTGCGAGCGCCTCGATCACCGCCTTCATGTTCACCATCGTGGTGGTGAGGAGCGCCGACATCGCCACGATATTGGCTTGGTGCTGGCGGACCGCCTCGATGATCTTCTCGGGCGCAACGTCTACGCCCAGGTCAACGATATGGAAACCCGCGCTTTCCAGCATCATGGCCACGATGTTCTTGCCGATGTCGTGCAAGTCGCCTTTCACCGTGCCACATACGACTGTGCCGGCGGAGCGGACGGACTCGTCTCCCACCAGCAGCGGCCGCAGAATATCGGTAGCGCCGCGGGCCGCACGGGCGGCGATCAGCACCTCGGGAATGAAGAATTCGCATTCCCGCATGCGGCGCCCCACCTCGTCCATGGCCGGGATGATGGCCTTGGGGAAGAACCCGGCGGGCCGAACGCCTTCTTTCAGCATCTTCTCAGTCAATTCCTTGGCGACGGGAGCTTTCCCATCAATGATTGCCTGTTGAAGTTCTTCGAATAGTGTCATACAAGTCTCCCTTCCTAGGTTCTAGGTGCTGGGTTCTGCGGGTTGGATCCCGGGGTTTCCCCACCACCCAGTCCCGAATCCCCAACACCTCTGTCTGGGAATGCCATTTCCTCCACAAAGGTTTCCTGAAAACTTTGATCGGCGTTCAGCGCAAGGTGCTCGGTGCGTTGGCGAAGGCGGGCAAAGGAGCCGCCCTCTCTCACCGGACAAAAGAGCGCCACCTTTGTTCCCCGAAGGGCGGTGTTCACGGGTACCTCTACCCCTTCCGCCGGGAAGCTGATCAAGCCGATGCGCTGCGAGCTGGCGCGGTTAAAATAATTGCCAAGGGCCCCTGCATGACCTCCCTCCGAAATATGAGGCTAAGTCGGTGAAACTGCGGGCAGGCGAAACGTCGAGACAAACACACAGGTCACGAAGATATGCGCCATTTTGGTGGTTCGTTGTGAGCAGAATGCTCATGAACAACTGCCCCCCGAAAATTGTACCAGTGTAAAAGAGAGTCCTCCCAGGGTAGTTTTTTCAGGTCAACGGGAAACGCGCCATACGGGTCCAGAAGCATGCGAATGCACTCTCCCTGGATGTTCCGTAGTTCGGGGAAAATGGATGTAACGATATCCCGCAATGCCCCGCCACGTCCAGACACCTGCAGGCCACACCTCCGGTAAGGCCGAAAACGGGGCAGGCTTTGGACATTCAATGCGCCTGATTGCGTGAACCCCGGCGGAGCCGCGCTGCCTGAATGGTGTTCGACATCAGCATCACGATCGTCACGGGTCCCACTCCGCCCGGAACCGGGGTGAAAGCGCCGGCGATGGCCCGTGCGTCTTCCGGTTGCACATCTCCCACCAGCACCGAACCTCGCCTCTCCAAGGTGGCGAGCGGGCCGGTGGGGTCGGGGAAGATCTTGCGCACTTCTTCTTCCGTCGTCAGGCGGTTGATTCCGACGTCGATGACGGTCGCGCCGGGTTTGATGAAGTCGCCGGTGACAAAGGCGGCTTTCCCCATGGCCGCCACCAAGATATCGGCTTCGCGCGCCACGGCGGGCAGGTCGTGCGTGCGCGAATGGCAAATCGTGACCGTGGCATGTTCATGCAACAGGAGCATGGCCACCGGCTTCCCCACAATGTCACTGCGGCCGATCACCACCGCCCGGGCTCCTTTAAGGGGAATGTTCGAGCGCTTGAGGATTTCCAAAATTCCCGCCGGCGTGCAGGGCACAAAACCCGTACGTCCCGCCACCAGGTTGCCGACATTGATAGGATGGAAACCGTCCACATCCTTGGCCGGGTCGACGGCCATCAGCACGCGCTTCGTATCCACCTGAGGGGGCAAAGGAAGCTGAATCAGAATGCCATCGATCGCATCGTTGCGGTTAAGGTCGTTCACCAACTCCAGCAGTTCCTCGGTGGTGGCATCCTTTGACCGCTCGATTTTCTTGCTGAACAGCCCTAGTGATTCAGAGGTTTTTACTTTGCTTCGGACATAAATCTGCGACGCGGGATTTTCACCCACCAGCACCGCCGCCAAGCCGGGTGTAACGCCCTCGCGCTTCAGGTCCGCGATCTGGTGCAGGAGCTCAGATTGAACTTCATCTCGAATTTTATTCCCATTAAGAAGGGTTGTTGTCAAGATTGGTCTCCCAGAGGATTATGTCCTTCCGCATCCCAGAATCTCAATGCTGTGAATTCCTTAGACTCTCGGCGGGATCTTGACCTGGCACCATTGATATTTGGGGACCCCGCCCGTCCAGGGGACGAAGGATCCCGACTTCGCCCGAAGGGAAAAGTTATTCCGTGCGTCTTCTTTATCCTGCCGCAGCATGATGGCCAGAGCGCGGATGAATCCCGGGCTGGTTCCGCAGCACCCGCCCATAGGATCCCTCACGTAATTTCCAGGCAAAACCGGCCCCTGATCCCGGGAGAGAAAGCCTAGCCCGGCTTCGGCTCAGAATGCCGCGTGTCAGTGTCTGAGCGCCAAGGCGAATCGCGCCTCGGAACCTAAGCTGCTTTGCGTTCCACAAGCTCGAGGCGGCTGGAGGTTGAGGGGGAGAGTTCGCGCCGGAAACAGAAGCAATACGCCGCGCCCACAAACACCAAGCCCCCCACGATGTTGCCCAACGTCACGGGCAGCAGATTCCATTTGAGGAACTGTGACCAAGTCACGCCGGCACCCAGCATCATCCCCACCGGCACGAAATACATATTCGCAACACTGTGCTCAAATCCGCACGCCACAAAAGACATGATCGGAAACCATATTCCCAGGATCTTGCCGCTGGGATGCTCTGCGGATATTCCGAGCAGGATCGCCAGGTTGACCAAGATATTGCAGGCAATACCTTTGGCGAAAGCCGCGCGCAGTCCCGCCCCCCTCGCGGTGGCATAGGACAGGGTCTTTAACTGGGCAATGGTCACGGCACTCTGGCCGAAGGCGTTCAGGTCGGCCGTCCCAGGCTTGTGGAAGAGCCCCCAGATCATCAAGTAAGCCCAGAATAGGGAACCCGCGAAATTTCCGGCGTAAACCCACAGCCAAGCCCATCCGACCTTTTGCCAGGTTGTCTTCCCCTGAAAGACCGCCACGGGGATCAACATCGTGTCACCCGTGAACAGCGACATGCCTGTAATCACGATCATGACTAAGCCTACGGGAAAGACGGCCCCCGCAATCATCGCCTTGAAACCGGGCCCTAGCGGAGTCTCCAGTCCGGTTGAGCAGACCATGGCGAGAGTCGCTCCCATGGCGATGAACATGCCGCCCATGAAGCCCCGCACTAAGAAATTCGGAACGCCTAGGTCGGCCTTGTACCTGCCCACGTCTCCCGCAAGGGAAACGATTTCTCCGGGTTTAATTGTCATGCTGGCTCCGTCCTTAGAACGATTCTCCGTCCCGTCTGGCAAAGTGCCGACGCTGCCAAGACCGCAAACTCTTACGCCGCCGCCGGCAGTTCCAGTTTCCCTTCGCGGAAGGCGCGGAGGTAGCTCGCGCAAAACTCGTCGCGTCCCAGCAAGGCCTCGGCGGCGCGGATATTCACCATCAGTTGAGGATCGCAGGGATCCACAATCCCGGCGTCCAGGCCTCGTGCCATCAGCAAGACCACAAAAACCTCGTTGAGGAGCTTGCGCATGGGAAGTCCAAATGACACGTTGCTGACGCCCGCGCTGATGTGCACGCCGGGGTAGCGCGCCGCGATCTGCCCAATCGCTTCCAGAAGCGCTTTACCGTGTTCGGGCCCGGTGCTGACCGGCAGGACGCAGGCATCGACATAGATATCGTCAAGCGCGAGACCTTCGGCGGTGAGCCGATCGACCAGGTGGCTGGCAATTGAGACGCGCTCCTCGGCGGTGCTGGGCGGCCCCGCTTCGCCCATGCACAGCGCGATCACCTTAGGGCGAAATTCTTTCAAGAGAGGGAGCAGGGCCTGAATGCGCGCCGGCTCGTCGGTGATGGAATTGATCATGGCCCGCTGCGTGCAATGTGGCAGCGTGCGGCGCAAGGCTTCGGGATCGGCGCTATCGAGGCACAGCGGCACCGAAACCGTTTCCTGCACGATGTCCACCAGCCACGGCAAGACCTCCAGCTCCTGCCCCGGCAGGCCGCCGTTGACGTCGAGCATGTCCGCGCCGGCATTGACTTGTTTCCGGGCAATTTCTTTGAAAAACTCCACGTCCCTCTTGGCAGCCGCTTCCCCGACTTTCTTCCGGGTGCAATTAATCAATTCACCGATAATGAGCATGGGATCTATCTCCCTCCTGGATGGCTTCTTGCCCCTGAGTGCAGATCGATTCGCTTGCCGAGGTTATCCAACCCCGCGAAGCGATTGGCCAAAGCGTTGGTGCCATCCAAACACCAGTCGCGCGGCGGGATCAGCGTGCGGGCGAATTTTCGCGGGTCGTCTCCCACTGCCCGCGCGCCCCGGTAGATCACGTTCCAGACGCAAGGTTCCTCGGGGCGGGCCTCACAGGTTCCGTCGACCCTGGAGCCGCCACAGGGACCGTTGCGCAGTTCCTTGTAACACCAGCGCATGGAGCAACCGGCGTAGTCGAGGTGGTCCTGCAGGCAATCTCCGCAACTCTTGCACCCCAGCGTGGCTTTGCGGTAGAAGCTGGAAGGCTCGAGCAGCCAGTACCACAGGCCGTGACGCCATGAAGCCGCTTTCCCATCCGCCTTCAGACGGGAACCGAAGAAGCGTGCTCCGAAGGAACCCTCGGCGATGAGGTGACGGTGCACCAGCTTGGAGAGCCACTGCGTGAAGGTGGCGTGAGGCTGGGTGTGGCTGAGCTGGTAGTTGCCAGCGCCGTCACTCAAGCCATCTTTGGCCGCGGGCAACAGGCAGAACTCGTTCGCACACGGGAACACCAACTCGTCCAGGCGGTTCCGCCAATCGCCCCCGATCGCCGCAGCGCGCTCGGCAAGAGTCATGAAATCCCGATGCGCGAGGCCGAAACCGCCGATGTGCGCCCCCGCAAAACCCAGCTCCTTCACCGCCGCCACCAGGAGCGCGGCACGCTCCAGGCGTTGAGGTTTCTTCTCCGTCTCAAGCCGCTTAATCAACGCGTCGGTTACCGCGCAGCCCGCCAATTCGCCGGACTGCATCATCTGCGCGATCTTCGCCGTGGGAACGTAGACGTTAGCGAGCACCGGGATGTGTCCCAAGTTCTCACGCTCCAGGTATTGCTTCAGCTCGTAGAGCTTGCGCAGGTTATATCCCAACTGGGTGATAATGAACTGCGCCCCCACGGCAACTTTCAACTGCAGCTTGTAGAACTGCATCATTTGGTCGGGCTCGCGGACCTTGTAAGGGTTCACGACGGCGCCGGCAAAGAAATCGAAGGGGGTGCTGTGCACGGTCCGTGTGCCGAGCTTGTACTCGATGCCCTTCCGCATGGCCTCGACCAGCCAAAGAATCAGCACGGAATCCAGATCGTAAACGGGCTTCGACCGGCCGGCGAAACCCTCTTTCTGAGCGTCGCCCGTCAGGGCCAGGATATTTTCCACACCCAGGCGCGCCAAGGCATGGAGGCGGCCTTCCAGGCTGGAACGGTTCCCATCCTTGCCCGTGAGATGCGCCATGGGCGTCAGGCCTTTTTCCTGGATGGACGAGACGAAGGCTTCGGGAGGCAGAGCCGGGTTGCCGCCCGGCAGGTCCGTCACGCTGATGACCTTGATGCCGTCCGTCGCGGCAGCGGCCTCCTTGACGAAGGTCTCCGCCTCCGCCACGTTGTGATCCCGGCCCAGCACCAGCTCCGCGGTGTAGATAAACTCCCCTTTTTCAAGAGCCAGCTTCAAGTGGTTCCTTTTCTGGGCCTCTCCCTCTGCGGTCATTCAGCTCTCCTCCGCCTATCCATAAGAACGGGGCACCTGCGTAGCGCCGCCGTCCCGGCGGCTCGCTAGGCCGGCCCTGTCGTGCGGGGCCGGCGCCACGCGCCTACCCTCCCGGACGCTGCTCGCGTTCTCCGTGTACGGAGAGCGTTGCCCGGTAACCCTTGACCAGACGACGGCCGACCAGCGCGGCAACGTGCTTGAAGAAAACCATCCCGCTCGTGGGATCCTCCTGCAGGATCTGATCCAACTGGTTCTTTTCAATCCTCAAGACCTCGACGGGGGCCAGGCACTCCGCAGAAGCCGTGTACGCCTCGTTCTCCACCAGACTCGACCAACCGATGATATCGCCCGGGGCGCTGGCCACATAGGCCAACAGCTCGCTGTGTCCCACGCCCAGCCGTATGCGCCCCTCGCGCAGGATATAAAAACAGCCGGCAGGGTCACCCTGGTGAAAAAGGAAATTGCCCTGCGCGTGCGATTCCTCGCGAGCGGCATCCAGAATCTTCTGGCGTGTCTCCTCGCTGATTCCCCGAAAGAGAAAAGCTGTCTCTCCGTACATCGTCCGCTCCTGTTCTAAAACAGTCCGGTTACTTTTCCGCTTTTGACATCGACATCCACCCGGCGGAAGCCGGGATTGGAAGACGTCCCGGGCATCAAGCTGATGGTGCCCGCGCACGGGCAGAGGAACTTCGCGCCCGAATACACCAGGACGTCCCGAATCGGCAACACCCAGCCCTCCGGAACCCCCTTGAGCTCCGGGTCGTGGCTCAAGCTCAAGTGGGTCTTCACCATCATGGTGGCGTAATGCGCATACTTTGGATCGGACTCGAACACCTTGGATTTGGCTTCTGCCTCAGGCGTCCACGCCACACCATCGGCGCCGTACACTTCTTTGGCGATGAGTTCGACGCGGTCGCGCAACTTCATTTCGAACGGATACAAGTACTGGAAGTTGACTTGGTCTCGGCAGGCGTCGAGCACGGCGTCTGCCAGTTCCAGGGCTCCTTCGCCGCCCCGGGCCCAATGCTCGGAAGCTGCACACCGCGCCCCCGCGCTTTCCACCGCCCGCCGCACCAGGGCGATTTCCTCTTTCGTGTCGGTGTGGAAACAGTTGATGCAGACCACCGGATTGATTCCCGACCGGCGAATGATGCCGAGATGGTGCAGCAGGTTGGGAAGACCGTTTTCGAGGAGCTGCAGATTTTCTTTCGTGTACTCCTCCGCCAGCGGCAGTCCCGGCGCGACCCGCGGGCCGCCCCCGTGCATCTTGAGGGAACGGATGGTCGTGGTCAGGACCGAGACGTTCGGCTTCAGCCCGCTGCAACGACACTTGACGTTCCAGAACTTTTCGAAGCCGATGTCCGCCGCAAAGCCGCTCTCCGTGACGTGGTAATCGAACATCTTCAGGCCTAGCCGGTCGCCGATGATCGAGGACTGCCCCACCGCAATGTTGGCGAAGGGGCCGGCGTGCACCATGCAGGGTTGATATTCCGCCGTGCTGCACAGTGTGGGGTTGATGGTGTTGCGCATCCAGGCCGCCATGGCTCCGGCGACTTCCAGATCGCGGGTGGTGACCGGATTCCCCTTCTTGTCGTAAGCGACGGTGATCTCCTCCAGGCGCTTGCGCAAGTCGGCCAGGTCCGTGACAATGGCGAGAATCGCCATCAGTTCGGAGCTGACGGTGATGGCAAACTTGGATTGCATCATGAAGCCGTCTTGCCGGCTGCCAATGCCGATGATGATGTCGCGCAGCGCCTGCGCGCAGAAATCCATGACCCAGCCCATTTCCACGCGCGTCGGGTCAATGTCCAGGCGGCGCAGCTTGCTGAGCTTCCCGAGTTGCTCGTCGCCATAATTCCGCTCGTGCTGCATGCGCGCCGTGAGCGCCACCATGGCCAGGTTGTGGGCGTTGGAAATGTCGTTGATGTCGCCCGTCAGGCCCAGGGAGAACTCCGTCATGGGGATCAGCAGGGCGTTTCCCCCACCCGCCGCCGTGCCCTTCACGTTCATGGTCGGGCCGCCGGAAGGCTGACGCAGGCAGCCGCCCACGTTCTTGCCACGCTTGCCCAAACCCTCGATCAAACCCAGGGAAGTTGTGCTTTTTCCCTCACCTAGGGGAGTGGGGGTAATGGCCGTAACTTCAATGTACTTCCCGTCCGGGCGGTCTTCTAGTCGCTCAATAATCTTGAGGAAATCCAGCTTGGCCAGCCTCCCTATGGGGATAACTTCATCTTGTTGCAGCCCCAACCTTTCCTGCCATTCCCGCGGGCTGGGCATCCGCTGCTCCGCCGCCTCGGAAATCTGCCAGTCATACATCTTGGTCGCGTCGTAGGGCATGCGTTGGGCTCCTGACACCTTGATACAAGGTTTTGACCGAAATCCTCCATTTTGTACTCGTCTGGAGGGCGATGCGCATTGTTGCGGCGAAACCGGAAGCGTGGGCGGACCATGCCGGCGCCTTCGTCATCCTCAGAGAAGGCCGACGAGGTTCAGGACCATGACGGCCATCAGGATGAAGGCGACGACCGCACACGGGAGCTTCCGGGTTCGAGAGCTCGTGCCTTTCCACTCTCCAGTCATCAACTCCAAGACGGTTTTGACCCAGGTGAGCGCCATGGCGACGGCGAGACCGGCCTCCCTTGGCCAGCCGCTCTGCCCGAACAGATTCGCCGTGTGATTCCGGACCAGGAGCTATACACAGTAAACCCGGTTCAGAGCGAAGCCTGCCCCTAGGACGAGACCTCACACCGCATACGTGGAGGTTAGCGATCCTGCACCCTGCCGCAGGCTGGCGCGAATGACGTCGTCGCCAAAAACGAATCCCAAATTGAAACTCGATCCGAAGATTCCCGTGAAAACGCACAAGGCCATTCCGGTGGCGAAGCTGCCTTTTAACTTGGAAGCATCCGCATCCTGGGCGGCTTGCTCCTTTTCTCGTCCGCGGCCGACGTGAGCATAGAGAATCAGGCCCACGGCCAGAAACGGAATGCTAAGAAGCAAGAGAAGTCCACGCGGGCGGAAGAGGTCCGCGGGATTGAAGGCCAGCAAGGGCACGAGCGACCCGGAAAGGCTGGCGAGACCGGAGACGACGGCGAACGTCAGGGCGACACCGGCTAATCTCAAACTGATTCCGAAGGTGGCTTGTGCCGTCCCCCAAAGCAAGCCGAACAGCAGAGGCAGCAACAGCGCATGCAGTGTCACGCCCGCATAGACCTTCAGGTGTCCCGGGACCAGCCCAAAGGCCAGCGCCCAGGGAGCAAGGAATAACGCGACGAGGGAATATACCAGCCAAGTGTTCTCCCACTTCCAATTTCGGGCGTGCTTCATGGGCTGTGCAAACCCGCCGTTCGTAACGCCACTCAACAGAATTAGCGCTTTTCCAAACCAGAAATGGTTCTACATAGATGCGAAGACCCCACGGACGTACGTGCGCCAGCCTTTTTCGATCACAGCCTGCGCGCGCTCGGTCAGCGGCTCCATGTCCAAAGTTCCGTACCCCGCGCCCATCGGGCCCATGCCAAGGTGAGTGCACATCCTGACTTTGTGGCGTACGCGGCCACCCAGAAGCCCGTAACCCAGCTCGCTCGGCGCTGGAGTCAGCAGCCGAATATCAAAGAGTGTCGCAAACCAGGACTTCCCTTACGGAACCCAGGTTCCGGCCAGTATAGGCGTATTCGTTGCCGAGCGTCTCGAAATTCTGGTACCGCTTCCATACAGCCCGCTGTTTACACGAACAGATAGGCCTTGTCAAGAGACATAGCGTCCGAGTCCGAGTAAATATTGTGTTTGCCAGGGAAACGAGCGGCGTTTACCACCTATCCGTCTGCGGCTACGGACGTCATATGGATCTATTAGAGACGCGAGATGGGTCCACTATGCCACCGACAGCGCAGGAGTGATCTGCAATCGCTTCCAGGAACACCTCATTTTTCTTATTGCGGAAACTGGCTCGCGTCACGTGCGGCTATGCGGCTGTCACACGCCATCGAAGATGCAGATCGGACGGCGGCGCCCACTTCCGCTTTGCCACGCGCGGGGCCGGACTGACTCACCCAGGGCCTAGTTGCATGGCCTCCTGACCACTCGGCCGGGCCGGACTGCGGCGTCTCCCATCGTAATTGGCCACAATGAATTTAACCGCGTGGGCGCTCTCAAATAGTCGATGTGCCAGTGCGGTCGGGTGGACAGGTTTTGATGGTATGCGTGTGCAGAGATTGTTGCGGCGCATACAACCACTGAAGAGCCTTGCGTAAGTCTCCCCGGCCTGAAGTGCGTTCATTTCCTACGACCTCCGGTGTTTGATTCACCGCAAAGCCTTCAGGCGTTACGAGCAACCAGCGCCGCAGGCCCCCGATGATGCGCTATCTGGCCGGGCGGAGAGACACCCTGCCCGAGCTCAGACCGACACTTCTCTCCAAGAACCCGTTTGAGCAGACGGGTTGCCAAGCAGATTCTCCCATCTCGCATGTCGTCCGTCCGTGCCGGATGCCTCCCGAGCCCCGCCCTTCAGAGCAAGACGCAATCTTTTGTAAATCCCTTGCCCTGCCTTGCTCCGTGGTGCCATCCAGACTAACGCGCTAATCTACCTTGATCTTTTCAACTCGCCAGCCGTCGTCGTAGAGCTTAAGCAGTGCCTCCCCTTTAGAAGGCTTGGGTTCCGGCCCCAGGAATCCTGCGTGACTTGAACTGAGCGATGTTGGTAATGGCGGGTTGTTGGCACTTCCCGTCCTCACGGTTTACCTTGGCTGGACATCAGGCTGAACCATACGCCGACATACCCTATAATGATGCAGCCGTATACCAGAAGCTCAAACAAGTGGAAGCTGTCGCTCTGTGATGGGAACGTCAGGGTTGGTAGGCCAAGCTCCCCTAGTCTCCGGTTCTCCTCGGTGAATGCTGCGGTAAGGTTTTTCCGCATTATTTGAGCGATTCGCAATCGTTTCACGTATCGCCCGTACAGGGAGCCGACGAGAATAGCCCCGAACAAGACTTCAAAGGGAAAATATGGCCCAGTGGACTCCGGCCGGAATCCTTGTGAAAAACTAACGACCAGATCATGAGCGAAAGTTCTTAAGGAAAACGGGTGCCACTCCAAAGCCTAGGTTCCCTGAGGGGACCGAAAGGAGTGTTACCGATGGAAGGTGCAAACGAAGTTGAAGGTAAGCGGAAGAGAACCCGCCCCCCAAGGGGGGCGGGGCGGCGGACTATTCGTCCTCATGGCCACACTCACCCGTTTGAGGTCCGGCGTCCTCGAAAGGATCGTGGACCTGACGGGGCTCGAACACCTGATGCAAGACCAGGGGGTGGGCCCGGCCTTTGTCCTCGCAACTCCTTCGCTTGCAATGCTCGCTACGGACTCGCGAATCTACCGGGCGCGACTGTAGTCGATTTTGTGGCTGCGAGAACCTCCAGTTTCAACAGGGTTCAATACCAGCGGGAAAACCGTCTATTGAAAACACGGGAGTTACGAGGAGCAATTCTGGGTAGAGAACCTGGTTGCAAACCCGATTCGCGCCATTATTGAAAGCTATTGATTTGTGTAGACGATAAGTGATTGGAAGTAAAAGCGTTGAAGCCACGTATTGGTCCGTATTGAATCGAAAAGAACAAAGGTGCTTTGACCGCCACAAAATCATCTACAACACATGAAGCCAAAAAGTCGAGTCTTGCGAATCTGCCATTTGATTACTAATTCAATCTGGCACCCGCTTTAACAATCGCTATCGCCCTGCCTCTCTTTTTGCCTCAAAATCATATCTGATCTTGGCATTGTTTTTTTGGGGGGCAGGTCATCAACATGGATGGAGTTATTGGTAGGCACAACTCTCTCCTAGCCACCACGAAAAAGGGAAGCTTTGGCTCCCCCTTTCTCTTTTGAAAATCTAAAATCGAATTACGAAACCCTCTTCGAGCTTCTTCCTGAACTTTGGCGGCAATTCTATTCTCACTTGTGCCGCAATCACGCTTGCAAGTGCAATGCGCCAGAGGCCAAGGGCGGCTGGCGTGGTCCACAACCACCCTGCAACCGCGACATCGCAAACAACTAGAAGGTAGATCCAGCGGAGTGATCTTTCGTCGCTGGATTTCTCAGTAGGGCATATAATTCCCTGCGCCAATATCATTATAAGTGCGCCTACAAGAGGCTGCAGCAAATAGCTTGCAATTGGCTTAAGAACATGCGCATTTGAGACCACAAATAGAAAGATGTTAACAAGATCGATGCAAAGCTTCTCCGGTGAAATTACCACTGTCATGCGACTCCTTGTGAATCATCCTTCTACTGGCGTACCGCAAGAGACAGAAGGAAAGCTCGGTGGGTGCTAGATGTCGCAAGTGAATTGGCCGCCGCGTTGCAGGTTGTCTAAGCAGCGGCGTAGTCTGCCTATCTAATTTATTTTTTGCCATCGAGGGCTTGCTGTGCAGATGGACCGGTTGCGACTACCGTTGGATGAGGAGGAGTGGTGTCTGGAAGACGATGCTCGCAAGAACGGAGTCGCGCGTTATAGGGACAAAGTGCGCAAACAGGGTCTTCGGTCCAGCGCGGGCAGCGCATTTGGGATGAAATGGATTTCACCTCTGATACGCACCATCAAACTGGAACAATCGAATCTTCTGAATGGAAGGTCCGATGCCAAATTTCACGGAGAGAAGATCCTGTTTCTCACGATAGATGCTGAGCGATTGGCTTTCATAACGCTTGATTGCATATTCGACGGACTTGTTTCCATGCTCCTCGACGAAGAAGACCAGAAAGACGTGGAAGCAAGGTGGCTCATGGATCAGATCGGCAGGAACTGTTTCATGGAATATATCGCGGATAGGAGACGAGAGTACCTAGGAAGGAGTCAAAATCAAGATCCGGTTCAGGAGCTTGTAATATCATCCCAACTCAGAATAAACCGGCCCTCGGCATTCCGGGCTGCTACGGACTATGAAAGAAAACTGAAGCAGCGCGCGATGATGCTCATTCGACAGACTACACATGCGAGAAACAGCCGAGAAGGGTACAGCAAATTGTATAATGAATACTTTAGACTCGGTGGCCTCCTCCTCGAGTGTGCAAAGCGTGCGCGTCTTGTGTTGGTGAAGGAGGGACAAACAAAGGTATGGGCAAAGCGATCAGCCAAAGAGGGAGAGGTTACACAGCCAATAGTGATACACCTGACCGCCCACCTTGAAGCTTCGCTCAGCTCTATCTTGCGCGAGTACACGTCCATATGTTCGCCTTTATATTCCCCCATGGTACGTCCCCCACGCGCGTGGGAGGGTTTGCAGGCAGGTGGGTACCTACGTAATTGTGCAGACCCATATTTTGGATCGGAACTGGTCAAATATCGGAACAGACGGCGCTTCGAAGAAGTCTGTAAAGAGACCAGCCTCGACCGGGTGATGAGAGCGGTCAATGCACTTCAGAATGTCCGGTGGCGAGTCAACGAGTCGATCCTTAAGTCTATGCGTCGTCTTGCGGCCACGAAACAACAATTCCCAGGGCTTCCTGCCGTTCCCAGACTCCCTCGGAAGCCAGCACCGAGTCGCCCTAAAGAGGAATTCCGCAACTGGTGGATTGCTTGGCGGAGAGCCAAGCGCTCAAGGCTTGCCGCAATGTTATACCGCTGCAAGCTAATGCCGGACCGGCTCAAGATGGCACAAGAAATGGTCGGCAAAACCATCTACTTTCCTTACTTCCTAGACTTTCGTGGGCGCGCCTACCCTGTCCCGAGGGTATTTCATCCGCAAGATGATGATATTGGTCGGGCTCTGATCGAATTCGCTGAAGGCAAACTTCTGGGGCGGAGTGGGGCGTATTGGCTAGCCATTCATTTGGCGAACCTCTACGGAAAGGACAAGGACCACTTTAGGGCGCGAAGAGCATGGGTAAGGCAGAATGAAACGAAGATAATTCACCTCGCCGAAAACTGCTCTGATCCCGCAATTGAGAAGTGGTGGCTGGATGCTGACAAACCATTTTGCTTCCTCGCAACGTGCAAAGAATGGAGTGAATACTGCAAATTGCGCGACGAAGGGCGCGGAAGGGATTTCAAGTCCCACATACCCGTTGCGATGGACGGTACGTGCAACGGCCTCCAGCACCTCAGCGCTTTGGGTCGAGACCCAACGGGTGGCCGGCTCACGAACCTCCGACCATCCAGCCATCCACAAGACATCTATTGGAAGGTCGCAGAGGAGATGCTCAAATCTCTCCGAAATGAGGCGCGGCGCAAAACTGAAAGATTTAAGCTGGCTCGCTGGCTATTAGAACAAGTGGGCTGCAAGCGGCTGGCAAAGAAGATCGCGGGAATCACTTCGCCTCAGGAAAGAAGCCGAAAGAGGTTGCATCGGGCCTGGCGGATTTGGGTGCAGTGCCAAGTGAGGCGGCGGCGTCTTGAACTCGGCAAGGCAAAAGTGATCTGTAAGCGACTTCAGCGGGCCGAGGAAAAGACGAAGAAGAGGGTGATACAGGCGAGCATTTGGTCAGGCTGGCTCAAATCTCAGAAGTTTCCCCGGCGCGTGGCACGTAAGGTCGCCAAAGCTGCCACAATGAATAAGCCGTACGGAGCGAAACAAGGAGGAATAGCCGAGCAATTAGTGGATCAAAGCCTTGTCCCTGGAAGGCTCGAAGAGCAACTCTCAAATGCGAACTTTATCGCGGGCATACTGTTTGATTGTTTGCCGAAGGTCGTCGCGACACCTGTCGGAATTATGGATTGGCTCCAGGATAAGATTGCGCTGCCCCTTGCGAACATAGACCAAGGCATCTCATGGATTTCTCCGTCAGGTTTCCCAGTAGTCCACGAGTATCGGAGAGCTAAACAGCAAAGGATCAGAACCAGAATCGGTCGCTTCAGCCTCCCTGATCCGACATCCAAAGGCAAAGAGCTCTTCAAAAAGAAGCAAGTGGACGCGATAGTTGCGAATTTTGTGCACTCCTTAGATGCTGCACACATGGCGCTGACTGTCAATGCGCTCTCTCGTGCGAAAATTAAGGCGTGTTCAGCCATTCACGATAGCTATTCTGTTCATGCTTGCAATGTTGAATTGCTGCGCCGCCTGACGCGCAAACAATTTGTTAAGATCCATCGCGGTAATATCCTGAAAGAGTTCTGGATAAGGCAATGCCAACACAGTGGATTAAACCTTGATCCGCCCCCCCGGAGGGGGGTCCTGGATATAAAAGAAGTCCTACAATCAAAATACTTTTTTTGCTGACCGTCAAGACGGGTGAGCAATAAAGCACTTTCCGACCATGAAGAAGATCATAGCAGACCCGAAAGGAGAAACTCGATTGTAGTATACTTAATTTAATGGCCCACTTTGACTTAGCCATAAATCACGGCACGCAGAAGAGCGCTCAAGAGGATAACAAGCTGCGAGCGGAAGATCATGCAGCCCATGATTGGTATCGGTTTGTGCTCTCGTTCCCGCCTCATCTGGTACGGGATTACATTGATCGCTTTGGCCTTAATTCGGACACCCGTGTTCTAGATCCATTCTGTGGAACCGGGACCACACTGGTTGAGTGTAAGAAATTGGGCATTCCGAGTATCGGGATTGAGCCAAATCCCGTGCCGTTCTTTGCAAGCGAAGTGAAAGTTGCCTGGACCGTCGATCCGGACGCATTCCTTGATCATGCAATGGAAGTTGGGCATCTCACGTCTGAGAAGCTTGAATCACAGGGCATCGAGGATGGCGACGATTTCCCGCTATTTCGGACGCGTGTTAAACATCAGAAGGTTCCCCCCCAGTTGTGGACACTTCCCCCCGAGGCTCACGATCTACTCCTTGCAGAATCGATTAGCCCTCTGCCGCTTCACAAGACGTTGGTCCTCTTAGAAACATTGACTAACCAAAGTGACGAACGCTTTAGTAGATACGAGCGTTTGGCATTAGCCAAAGCCCTTGTTTCGGTTATCAGTAACCTTCACTTCGGACCGGAAGTTGGGATCGGACCTCCCAAGAAAGATGCACCGGTTGTCTCAGCATGGCTCAATGTCGTTCGTACTATGGTTGATGATTTGCGAACCCTGAGGGGGAAAGCCCATGTTCAGACGCTCGTTTATCGCGCTGACGCACGCCAGCTTCGCAGTGTCCTCCGACCCACCTCAATCGATGCGGTAATCACCTCACCGCCGTACCCAAACGAAAAGGACTATACTCGCACGACCCGTCTCGAATCTGTCCTTCTAGGATTTGTTCGGAACAAGCAGGACCTGCGCTGTCTCAAGCAAACGCTTCTGCGCTCCAACACTCGCGGAGTGTACAAAGCTGACCAAGACGATCTCCTGGTAGCCGACAATAAGGAAATCCAACGTATCGCCGACGCCATCGAACGCCGCCGCATCGAGCTTGGCAAGACCTCAGGTTTCGAACGCCTGTATCCAAGGGTCACAAAGTTATACTTTGGTGGAATTGCCCGCCACCTCTCTGAATTGCGATCAGTGTTGCGCCCCGGCGCCCAACTCGCTTATGTTGTCGGCGATCAGGCCTCCTATCTCAGGGTCATGATTCGGACCGGTCAGCTCATTGCCGAAATTGCTCGTGGTCTTGGCTACGAAGTCATCGACATTGATCTATTTCGAACACGTCTCGCAACAGCGACTAGAGAGCAACTTCGGGAAGAGGTCGTAATTCTCCGATGGCCGAAAAAAAGGAACATACACAAAAACTAAACCACGTGAACCAACAAAACAGATACGTAGCCATTATCGAGAAACTTTTCCAATCGAAGTTCAAACGGGGAACTCGCACTGTTGATTTTGAGCGCGAGGAGTTCATCACCGTTGCCGATAAACTCGGCATTGAATTACCCAAAAACCTAGGTGACTTGGTTTACAGCTTCCGCTATCGTGCAGCATTACCCACAAGCATACAGTCTACGGCTGGCAAAGGTGAGACATGGATCATCCGGCCAGCAGGCCGTGGGAAGTACCGGTTCGTTTTAGTTCCAGACATACCGCTGGTTCCCAACGAAAACATGACAGCCACCAAGGTGCCCGACTCCACGCCCGGCGTCGTAGCGAAGTATGCTTTCAACGACGAGCAGGCGCTTCTTGCCAAGGTTCGCTATAACAGACTCGTGGACATATTCACTGGTGTCACGTGTTACTCCTTGCAGAACCACCTTCGCACCACTGTCCCGAACATCGGTCAGGTCGAGACAGACGAAATTTACGTCGGCCTCGACAAGAAAGGTGCCCACTATGTCTTCCCAATCCAAGCCAAGGGTGGCACCGATAGACTGAGTATCGTCCAGATTGAGCAGGATTTCGCGGTGTGTGCCAGCAAATTCCCGTCATTGATTTGCCGAGCGATTGCCGCTCAGTTCATGCTTGGCGACGTGATCGCTCTTTTCGAGTTTGAGGAGGGTGAGAATGGCGTGGGCATTGCCTCTGAGAAGCACTACAAGCTAGTGCCGCCCGAGGAGGTCACGGAAGCCGACTTAGAGACCTATCGTACTCGCACGTCCGACTGACCCATATAGCTTACCGTAAAGTGCTGCCCACGGTTCCTACTGACGTATGCCCACAGTGATCCTCATTAGCGGTGTTCCTGCAACATGGAAGTCCTCTTACTGTAGGTGGCTTGGGCAACAAAAAGGGTTCCTCCACCTCGATTTCGATAAGCTGCTTCGCGGGCAAGGTAGCATTGAAAAACTGTCCTTTGTCCAGGTACTTCAGACAGCCGGCGTAGAGGCATTCATCGCCACCGCTCAAAGGAATGGGAACACTGTGGTTATCGATTGGGGCTTCCCGCCAAACAATCTCCCGGCTGTCCGAGAACTACAAGCGGCCGGAGTTGAGGTGTGGTGGTTTGAAGGAGAGCGGCAAATTGCGCGCCAAAAATTCATTGAGCGCGGCGGCGTAGATCCCCGATGTTTTGACGTCCAGATGGACGCCATCGAGGCAAATTGGTTGGAGATAAGCAGAGTGTTTGGCCCTCACGCCATCGAGACCCTTCATTCCGACGGAACGTATACCGAGCCGGAGGAAATCTTCAACCGCATGTTCCCTCCGCAAAAAATATAATTAGGCCCCCCTCCCATGCCTCATCGAACAGAAGGGACAATGCTTTCGTTTAAGGACGGCAAGTATTTCGATTTGGCATTTGTCCGTCTCAACCGTGGCGTAATTGTGTGTCTTCGTGAAATCAGTATCAAGTCCCGTTGTCAGACTAACGAAGACATGCGCAGCCAGTGCCGCAGTCGTTGCCAGAACAGTGAACAAGAGGCCCTCATTCCGAGGAATCTCGGCTTTCGGAGCCAAGTAGCAGGCTGGGCAAGCCGACCAATCTGCACAGTCGGGCAGCCAATATTTGATGCTGCCCGCCAAGCTCACCCTTCCATCAGAAACCCCCACGTCGATGATCGGCTTGCTGAGTTCGACTGCTTTGCGAGCTGCCGCCAGGCGAGCCGAAACCGTGTTGGCACAAGAAAAAATCCAGTCGGCCCGCTCGTACAAAGAATTGACTGAGGTTGACTCATTCTTGTCAACGACCGGCTCAAACACAAGATGCCGGCTCCGGTGAAAGAACCTTGCCGCAGCAATGACTTTGTCACGACCGACATCCGTTTCGTCACCACACACGAATCTCCCCAGATTTTCGATTTCCAGCCGCTGAGGGTCGTTACAGGAGATGTACCCCACCCCAAGCGTACCCAGAAACAAGGCCAGCAAGTTGCCGATACCGCCGAGGCCCGAGACATGGACGCGAGTTTCTCTGAGCTTCTGTTGCCCCTTTTTTCCGATCACTGCTATCTGTGACCCGTACCGCTCAAAATAATCATTCGATGGCATTCCTGATTTACTCCTTTGGTTAGGAACCTATATACTTAACTACCCCTTCTTCGGAAGACGAGAATTACGCTAGGAAATGGTGCTCCATGTTTTGCTCCCTTAAATCTCAGCCTTCCACGCAGGAAGCGGATCTCCTTCGCCTTCATCGCAAGCTCGTGCCACCATTTGGTATCAGTCCGGGCGGGCAGATTAACGGCGATGTCTGCCTCTTTCCCCTTTTCCAGCCAGTTTCCTACGTGCCTTCCATAAGGCGGATTACAGTAGACTCTTTGGCCTTGCCAGCTTCGCGTAAGTCCGTCCGTCGCGCCGTTCGGACACGGATCAAGTGTGAAGCAAAATTCAGAGTCAAGCGCATGATAGAGATCGCCTGGCGTTTGCCAGTGCTGATTTTCGGATTTGAAAAGCACTCTATTCATGGTCTTGGGTAGTTAAGTATATAAATCCCTTTGGTTAATCCTTTTCTTCTCCGGGACGGTTTCCCATGGACTTGGCGGGTGAGCAGAGGGCCGGTGCGTCGGCCACGCTGTATTTCAAAAGCTCGCAGTCCTCGCAAGTCTCGCGAAGCGCGCCGAGCCCGACGTGCTGTTTAAGGATCTTTCGGTCCATGATGGGGTAGCTCCCCAGAGCGTCGAGGGCCACGTCGATACCATCCAAGACATATCGCCGCAGGTTCGAGCACACGGGGTCCCAGGCGATGTCCTGCATGTCATTTGCTCCCCGTACCTGGGCGGTGAACTTCTGGATGTCGCAGCAGGTCTTCGTGGCGTCCTTTACGAGGGCCAGGGAGGAGGAGATTCTCTTGCTCATTTCGGCGGCCTGAACAAAGGTCGAGTCCACTTCGCGGCTCGAATTCGAGGCCCGGCTGCGGCTGTTGATCTGTTCTTCGATTCGTGCCCGCCTTTCGTCAGCGTCCGCCCTCACTTCCCATTTAGAGAACCTTTGAGCTAAACCCTCCCACGAACGGGACCAAGCCCGTGGCAGTGTGTAAGCCAAATAACACACGAAGACGGCGGCGGCGATGGCCAGAACGCACGCCATAATCAAGATGAGCAGAACTTCTATCACCGCCGCCATAGGTACCCCCCTCCCTTAACTGAAGATTTGCACTCTGCCCATCCTGAAGAGTTGAGTACGATCCCCGAGGTCGATCAGCTCGTCATTCTCGACGATCTCCCAGCGGACACCCGCCCGGCGGAGAAGCGTGTCTTCCTCCCGACCGGCCAGCGCCTTGAAAGTCGCCGCATTGACGAGGTAATGGTCCATGCCGAAAGGGAGCGCAAGCGTGATCGTCCCCACCCGCTCGACATCGAGCGATTGGAGAAAATTGGTCAGCGTGCCTTCGATTTCGTCCACAGTTAGAGTTTGAGGTTTCGAGATTTCAGGCAGCCGCGCGAGCGTTATCTTCCGTCGTGCCGGACGCGCCAGAGCGGATCGGAGTATAGGCGCGAGTGCAGCCGGTCTTCGGTCCCCGGCCGTCACTTTGGAATTGAATACCTCCTCAAGCGACTGCCTGAGCTCGTGAGCTTCAAAGAGTTGGGCCACGGGACTGGTGTCCGTGGGCCGGGGAATTGTCATTGATCGCTTCATTGCTGTTTTCCTCCTTCGTTGATTTTTTGTTGAGTGAGCTTCTGGGCGACTTCGAGTTCCTCAGAAGCACGGTTAGATTCGCGAATAGCTTCCTCGGCGAGCGAGTCGGCGGCCACAAGACGCGCCCTCTCAACGTCGAGGTAGTTCCGGTCCATCGCCGGCATGACCGCCCGGATGCGGCGCTGAGATTGCCGGACGAGTTCGCTCGACCGGATCGTGCTCCTGATGGCGTTTTGGAAATGGATGTTCAAGTCCTCCATCAATGGGTCGATGGCCGACGCTGGCGCAGGTTGGGTTTTCTCGACCGTGGGAGTCGGAGGTGGGGTCATGTGCGCGGTTGCGAGCCTCTGCCAAATGAGATACCCGCCGCCCACGAAGGCGGCGAAGAACGTGGCGACGAACACGGGGGCGAGATTCGTTCTTCGTCTGGCGGTTGGAATCGGACCGGGAAGCAAATAAGGTTGCTGCATATGGACTCCTTTTCTTTTTGCCGTTTGGCGAAAACCGTACAAAAAGGAGCCTGCCGCATTGGCAAGCTCCTTGGTACAAAGAACTAATTGGCTTCAAGCACCTTGCGAGCCTCTTCGAGCTTTTGGAGTTGTCGTTTCGCCTGTTTGAGCTCTTCTTCCTTCTTGAGAACGTCGTCGCGCAGGCGGTTGATTTGGTCAAGTACGACTTCCACCGGGGTCTTCTTTTTCCACGGTTTCCGCGCTGTCTGAGCCGGGACCGCGGTCGAGGACCTGGTGGAAGCCGCGTCCGTCGTTTTCTGTGCTGACACGGCTACCTCCTTTCTGGTTGAGTTGAGAGTTGTGGGTTGAAAGCCACTCTTCGAGCTTCCGGATCGCTTCCCGCTTCATCGGCAACTCGACGTGAGTGTACCTGGAATGCACGTCTTCGCCGCTCGAATGCCCCATGAGAGCCTTGCGAACTTCTTGCATGACTCCGGCCTCCATGAGGCGGGTATTGAACGCGTGCCGGAGATCGTGAAATCGGTAATACCGGATCTCGGCCCTCTCGATAGCGTGCTTCCAAGCGGTTTTGATCCGGTGAAACGGTCGGCCGTTGAAGGTGAAGACGTACCCTTCGTCCTGGCGGTTCGCCAAAAGAAGATCGAGGAGCCTCCGGGTGAGTGGGATCTCCCGAGCCTCTCCTCCGGGGGTTTTTGACCTCGTCACATAGAGGAGTCCGCGTGCGAGATCGACGTGTTCCCAGCGTTGGGCCAGGAGTTCGCCCCGACGCATGCCGGTGTCGAGGGCCGCGATCACGATGGACCGAAGGTGCGGTGCTGCGGCGTTGAGAAGAAGCAGTTCCTCCGGGACGGTCATCACAGGGCGCGGCTTCCTGCGTTCCTTCACAAACGGGACACGGCTGAGGGGGTTCGTGGCGAGGAATCCCTCATCCACGGCCCAGAAGAGCATGTGCCGCAAGAGTTCCACATCACGGTTGATCGTGGTATCGGAAACGGTCTTTTGCGTGTGGCGGTGGTGGCGGTACTCCGTGACGAGGGCCTTGTTGATCCGACCGATCGGGGTGTCCCCGAAATACGGGAGGAGCATTTTCAATCGGTCGTTGTGGTAGGGGCGTGATACACCTTCGGCGAGGAACCGGGCCACGAGTTCGCCGAAGGTCATGTCGGGAACTGGTTGGCGAACTCCCTGCCGCTTCAAGTTCAGTTCTTCTTTGATGCGCTGGTCGATCTGTTCCGCCAGCCTCCGATTCCCGGTTCCAGTCGATTTCGCGTACCGGACGCCGTCCATGTACACATAGGTCCAGTACACGCGGCCCCGCTTCCAGAGACTCATTCAGACACCTCTTTTCTGTTTTTGTTTTTCAAGGATCCAGCGGGTGACTTGGTTCCGGTAGAAGATGAGTTTTCCGGTCTTCGCCACCCGGAAGTAAGGGAGGCCCTGAGCAAGGCATCGCTGTCTCACGGTCCAAACCGAGCAACCGAGGAGGCGGGAAACCTCCCGGATCGTGAGGGGCTCGCCCAAGGTGTCGAGCCTGAACGCGTTTTCTTGTGGCTCGGGTACGGGCAATGCTGCGGGCAGTTCTGCCCGAGGTCGGGCCTCGGAAAACTGTTGAGAATCATGCGATTCTCGTCGGTGCTGAAGCCTTACTTGCGTCTCACTCGACATGAATGACTCACCCCCCATTAGCGTTTCCGGTCCTTATCCTTCCCTCGAAGCAAGCGATGCATTATCTTTCTGAGCCAGAGGGGAATCTGCATCCAAATCCACCAAAGCAATGCAAGGATGATCCCTATCCCGATCAAGTCGTTGATCACATTGGGGCTGGAAAAGACCTGCTTGAGGAAAACCAATGCGATAAGGAACGTGAAGTAGAGAAGGGCGATCCAGAGAACTAAGGTGATTAAGGCGATGAACACCTTGCCCCAGAAAGGAACTTTGGGCTGCGGAGCGCTAAGGTCACGGCTGCCGCATTGGGAGCAGACCTCAGCGCTCCGGGGATTGACGTGCAACCTGGGACAGAGCTTGACGTTATAGCTCTTGCCGCAGAAATTGCAGAAGAGCGGATTGCCGACCGTGACGCGGTTGCAGTTGTAGCAGTATTTCATCGTAATTCACAAAAGCGATTGCCTCTGGTCATCCCTGGGACGGAGCCACACGGGCGACCAGAAACCGTCGCGGTTAATCTTGTTCACACTGGAAAACCAAAAGACCTTGTCAGTAAGTGACCCGGCCACTCTGCGGATGGACTCAGCTCTGCGCTCGGAATCCGCGAACACAAGTACTCGGAAACGTGGCTGGTGGAATTGGCTCTCGAATTTCCCTGATACGGCGTACCGCAGGTAGGCTTGGATCTTCGCTTTCCAGACTTTAAGGCCCTCGTGTCCCAGATCGATTTCCAGGAAAGCCGCTATGGACTTGCTTGGAAGAAGAATTTCAACGTAACCGTCCGGGATGAGTGAGCTGCCTGGGTCAAGAGGTTTGTAGAAGCTCACCCAGCGGATGAATTTCGCTTCCGGGATTGGAAGTGGCCGATACTTCAACGTGCAATAGATCTCGTTTACAGCGAGCTGGTGCACGACAAAGAAATCGGCGACCAGAGCCTCATCGCGTTTTCGTCGGGGACCCCGGTAGGGCAGATCAAGGAGTCTGGCCCCGTTCGCGGAAAGCGCATAGAGCGCCTTCCTGCCTCCGGCGATGGTTCCGAGAAAGAATCGTCTGAGGAGTCCCCCTTTGGTGAGTGCGAGGAGCCGTGCATTGGCCCGTGTCGTCGAGCCAAAACCTGCAACCAGTTTCACTTGCTCGCGGTCCATGACCCGCATGACCGCCAGTTCTCGGAGCAAATGCCGGTCACGGTCCTGTAAGACAAGCCCAATATGGTTATTCCCAGTCATTGAGCAACTCCCTCCCGTTGCGGCCTACGATGGCTTGCCGGGCCGCGATCTCTTTCTCTATTTCATCTCGCTTGCGCGCCCATCGCCGACGGCAGCGCTCATAAAGGTCGGCGTAACTGGTTTTGAGATCGCTGATGGTGGGAACCAGGACTTCCCGCCACCGCTCGCTGCCGCTTTTCACGACCAGATGGCGTCGGGGCAGGTTCTTGAGAAGCTCGGCGAGAGACTTGCCGCCATCCAGTGCGGTCGCAATCAGTTGGGCGTCGGGGCTCGAAAGCTGAAAGAAAATATGCGTGCCCACAGCGAGGATGGCCGAACGCATCTCAGGCGGATACTGGTCGAGAAATTGGTTCGCGGACGTGACGGACACAGCGAACTTACGGGCTTCTGAAAGTACCGTATCGAGGCCGCTGTCGAAGGCCACGAGGTTCTGAATTTCGTCGCAGTACAGCGTGAAGAGCTCGCGGTTTTTTCGGGAGAAGAGCGCGTTCTTGATGGCGGCGAGAAACAGACTTCCGAGCGTCGCCGCCTGCTCGCCCAACTTGCCTTTGTGGAGGTTGAACAGAATCCAGCGTCTTTGATCGAGGGCTTCGAGCAGCGAGAAGGTTGACTTCCGCTGCCCCACGATTTGGCGGAAGTGCGGGTCTGCGGTGAAGGCCGAGGTCTTGTTGAGGATCGGTTCCCGCATGACCGCGCGCATCGCTTCGCTTACTTGGTCGTAGCGCAGCTCGAAGTATTGCCGGATCTCGGAGTTTGTGACCCGCTTCAGGCAAGAGGCGCGGAATTCGGCGTGACTGAGGAAGGGCGCAAGCTCCAGGAGCGTCAGTTCGTTCTCCGCAAGCGCGCAGATCGAATTGCGCAACAGTTCATCGGTGCGAGCCCCGAACGATTCGAGGTGCCAGCGGTCCCTGAGAATCTGCGCGAACTCGGAAATCTGGACAAAGCTGTGATTGCCCCGCGCTCCTTCAAGGGGATTGAGCCCGACGGAAAATTCCGGATCTGTGGGCTCGATCACGATCAACTTGTCGCTCAAATCGCATCCGACGCGGCGTTCTTCGGCTGCAATGATGCCGAGAAGAAAAGGAGTGGCATCCCCATGCAGGTCGAAGTGGACGAACCCGCGACCAGCCTCAATGTCCTGCTGGCAGAGATATCGAAGAAGCGATGATTTTCCGGTCCCGGTCTTGCCCAGGATGGCGATATGCTCGGCCCGTCGTCCCTGTGGAATCTCGACTTGGCTGCGAGTCGCGTTGTCGTCTCGCACCTGGAAACCCAGACGCAGGCCGTGACGCGGCGCCGCGTGGCGGTGCCGAGAAGCAATCCGATTCCAAAGACCCGCGAAGAGTCTTTCAAGGAGTTCCTTCATGGTTCAAGTGTGGGGTATGGACAATCAAAAACGGTAACAACTCGGCAGGGGCGCTGCCTATGTAGAGGGTGTTCGCTTAAGGAGGGACTTCTCAACCGGCTTGAAGTTGGTGATCAGGACCTCTCGAAACCGCTTCCCCGCGGTCATCTGCGAGGTATAAGAGATTTGTATTTCGCGGAGGACATAACGGCGGAAGAGCTTGCGCACCTCCGGCAGGTCGTTCAGGGAAAGCACGAACTTGCCTTGAATGCTCCTGAGCTTCTTTTCGAGTTCCATGAAATCGGATTCCGTAAAGTTGAACCGATAGAGTTTGCGGCCCCAGTAGGGTGGGTCGAGGTAGAACAACGTTCCGGGCCGGTCGTAGCGCCGAATGATTTCCTCATACGGCAGGCACTCGATCTGCACCCGTTCAAGTCGCTGATTTGCTTTTTCAATGAGCTGCGGAAGTCTCCCCAGGTTGAAGCTCGGCGGCCTCACCACATGGTAGTGATAAGCCGGGTTTCGGACCAAACCAGCAAACGAGTTCTTCTGCAAATAGAAAAACCGGGCGGCGCGTTGGATGTCTGTCAGGGTTTCAGGATTCTCCAGCCGGAACGTCTTGAACCACTTGCGGCTCACGAGAGAGAAGTGCAAACAACGCAATAGTTCCTCGTGATGCAACTGGCAAATGCGGAAGAAATTTACGATCTCACCGTCGAGATCGTTCAGGACTTCCACTTTCGAGGGTTCCTTATGGAAAAAAACCTGAGCGCCGCCAGCGAAGGGTTCGACATAAGCCGTGTGGTTCGGCAGAATGGCGATGATCTTCTTGGCTAGTCGCTGCTTCCCTCCTATGTAAGCGAGAGGTCCTATCATGAAGAAGTACAGAATGCGCCGGGTTTGGCCTTCCCTGCGGTGTTACGCTTCGACCGACGTGAAGGCCGAAGCGTCCATCCAATTTAGCAGCCTGAGGATTGCGGTAAAGGTGGGAGATATTGCCCGTTCGGCAGAATTTCAGACCACAACACCGAGAAAGAGGCGGACTCTCGCTCTCAGCCGAATTTCCTGATATTCTAACCTGTAGAGATACTTTCCTGTTACGTCGAGCCAAAATGGAAGTATTTCCTGTGGGAATTGCAACCATGAAGCGAGATTTCTACACAATTGGCAAAGAGAAGTCGGACATAGAAGTCCGTATAAGCTATCGAATCATTCAATTGTTTTCGGAGGGCTTATACTCCAGTCCCAATAAAGCCATCGAAGAGCTGGTCTCGAATTCCTTCGATGCGGGCGCGAAGAACGTCCACATCATTTTGCCTCCTGACCTGACTGCTGATGACGCAACGATTGCCGTCATTGATGATGGCACGGGAATGGACGACAAGGGGCTCCGACAGCACTGGCTAATAGGAGTGACCAATAAACGACATCTGTCCGTGTTGCCCAGGGGGCGGAAACAGATCGGGAAATTTGGCATCGGCAAATTAGCCACTTACGTTTTGGCCAAGCGCCTCACTCACATTTCTAAGGCTGGGTCGACGTACTACTCGACCAGCATGGACTTCACTAAAATTCCGGGCGGAGAAGGTGCGGGTATCTACACAGAGAAGATGGTAACACTTCCCCTCCGAGTTCTCACCGAACAAGAGGCGAAAACAGCAGTCTTGCCTTGGCTCAGCGGATCAAAGGATGGGTACAAGGCAATGAAATTGTTTGGTCGTGGTGCAGCCGATACATGGACAGTCGCGATCATGTCCAGCCTTAAACCGATGGCGAGCGAAATCCAGAGAGGCCGATTGCGGTGGATTCTACAAAGTGCGATGCCTCTTCGGGATGACTTCGCACTCTACCTGAACGGCGATAAGGTTTTGCCTTCTAAGCTGGCAGCAAAAAGAGTGGGGCATTGGGTTTTGGGTAAGGAATTGAAGGTGCTGCCCAAGCCTGCACCGCAGGATCTCGAAGTAACTGAGGACCCAAAGGAAGAGAAAGGCTCACCGCACCGCTACGGGCTTACACATCCTGAGCTCGGTCGCATAACCGGGTATGTGGAGATTTTCCAAGATCCAATCGATACGGGAATATCCACCGACATTGAGCGGAGCCATGGCTTTTTTGTCTACGTGCGCGAGCGACTCATCAACATCGATGATCCTGGGTTCGGTATCAGTAGAAACCTACTACGACACGGAACGTTTTCTCGGTTCCGAATGGTTGCATACATTGACCGGCTTGATGATGAGCTCCGATCTTCACGTGAGACGCTTCGAGAAGGTCCTCTTTGTAACATCACACAAAACTTTCTTCATGGGGCCTTTAACCACGCGCGTGTTGCCTTAGAGAAGCACGAGGCTGAGCTCTCTACTGGCCAACGCATGGCATACCATGTCGCAGGGAGCCCCGGCAGTCTTACGCGCCGTCCAATTGTGGGACTCGTAAAGGCTGCGATTGAAGGCAAGTCACACCCGAAGTACATCACGTACCCGAAAGCCCTCAGCCCTCGTGATAGGACAGCTTTCCTGGCGCGTCTGGAAGAGAATGCCGAAGCCCCCGAAGGACTTGTTCGCGACGTTCAACTTGTGGAGATGTCCCAGGACGAGGGTATCACCATTTTGGACATCGATACGGGGATCCTACAGATTAACAGTTTGCATCCTTTTGTAGCTCACTTTCTTGATGAGTACGAGGACAAGAGGCGAAGCCTCCCTCTGGAATTGCTCGCGATGTCGGAGGTTCTCCTAGAGGCACACCTGTATGAGATTGGCCTGGACGAGGACGATATCCAGGATGTAATGTCGCGTCGGGACGAAACACTCCGATACCTTGCCCGTTCAACCGGAAAGCGTAATGCTCGCACGATCGCGCAGGATCTGATAGATGCGAGCACCGACAAGGACCTGCTTGAGAAAATGTTGGTTGCTGCCTTCGATAGCATGGGCTTCGATGCAGTGCCTCTCGGCGGTCCGAACAAACCGGATGGAATTGCTGAAGCGAGGCTCGCGGGTGACCTGAAAGGGAAACCACACCGATACACCGTAAGTCTGGAAGCGAAGAGTAAGGAGAAGGAGGGCGCGAAGGTTGCAGCAAAGAGCGTCGGTATTTCGGCAATCGCAAGGCAGCGGGACGAACACGGGTGTGATTATGCGCTCGTCGCCGGCCCCAATTTTCCGACAACTGATGGCGAAGAATCGGCTTTGGTTAAAGAAATTGAAAAGGATCGCGAGGCGACAAAAAAGACGATTACTCTGATTCGGATCGTCGATCTAGCTCGACTCGTGCGTTTGGTTCCGCTTAAGCGGGTCGGGCTAGATCGACTACGGGATATATTCGAAACCTGCATTACACCAGAGAATGCGAAGGAGTGGGTTGACAACTTGAAAGCCGAAAAAGTGCAAAAGGCCCATTACAAGGACATTCTGGAAACTGTCTGGGAACAACAGAAAGAGCGACCTAATGAGGCTGTCGAGTACTCTGGGCTGGCAGTTGCTCTGCAGAAGGGCAAGAAGGGCCTCAACATTCCAAAGGCCGAGCTCTCTCAGATTTGTACAGCAATTTCCCGGATGGCTCCCGAAATGGTGTCTGCCCGCAATGGCTCAGTTGAATTGAGCCAGCGACCGGACAAAGTCATGGCGGTCATCAGTTCGGTTATTCAGGAGTATCCCGAAGAGGAAACGAATGGCGTACAACTTTAATCCTGTGATATCTATCAACACAGAATTTCCGGCCATTCGCCCCGTTCACCCTTTTCCAGCACGAATGGCCCCCTCTATTTTCCGGCAGCGCCTTAGCGTACAAAAGAGGCCGATGTGCGTTCTTGATCCTATGGCAGGGTCAGGAACCACTGTTGTCGCGGCGCGGCTTCACGGCCATCAGGCGATCGGATTCGATACCGATCCGCTGGCCCTGCTCATCGCCAGGACTTGGTCCTCGGACATCGATCCTGAACATCTGCGCGCACAAGCGATACAAGTAATCAGCGAGGCAACAGGTCGGTATCACGACTTGAGCCCAATCGACGCCTATCCGTCGAACGCAGACGGCGAAACCCGTGCGTTCATACGATTCTGGTTCGACCGAACGAATCGGCGACAACTAACGGCTCTTTCAGGAGCGATTTCTCAAGTGAACGACTCTACGGTGCGAACCTTTCTCTGGTGTGCACTTTCGCGGCTGATTATTACGAAGCAGGCTGGGGCATCCCTGGCAATAGATGTCTCACACAGTCGCCCCCATAAGGTGTTCAAGATTGCTCCAATCAAACCATTGAGGCAATTTCTTCATGCAGTGGATGCTGTATTGAGAAGATCGCCATTCTCGGCTCAAGAGCATTTTCCAAGAGCGACCGTACAGCGCGCGGACGCGCGAAAGCTTCCACTTGGTAACGAAAGCGTCGATCTGGTAATAACGTCGCCCCCGTACCTAAACGCAATCGACTATCTTCGCGGGCACAAGCTCTCTCTTGTTTGGATGGGACACAAGATTGAGGAAATCCGAAATCTTCGGTCAGGAAACATTGGCGCGGAACGTTCGAGCCAATTTGCACTCGATGACGAACATGTCCGCTTCGCGTTGAAGGAAATGGGAGATACAGGACAACTGCCGGAGCGTTCCCGGGGGATGCTTGCTCGGTATGTGTATGACATGAATGCTGTTTTATCGGAGGTTAGCCGTGTATTAAGACAGAGAGCAGAGGCCGTGCTGGTCGTCGGTGACTCTACTATCCGAGGGACTTTCGTGCGGAATTCTCGGGCCCTTATATATTTGGGTCGGGCGAATGGATTAACGCTCCGTTCGGCCCGTCGGCGATCTCTAGTCGAAAACCGTAGGTACCTCCCTCCTCCTGGGAAGAAGATGTCTGGGGAACAATTGCGTGCCCGGATGAAAGAGGAGGTAATCTTGATATTCCGCAAGACTCGTCGATGTGTATGAGAAATAGCGATACTCAGCCTTTGGCGGGACGAATAACCTAATCTCTTTCATAGAGCCAAACGAAGCCGTTTGGCTCTTCCTTTTTCAACTAAATTTCGCTTTTGAAATCGAGGGGCAAATCGTGAAGCGCGCCGAATTGTTATACTTATTAACAAGGCCGATGCGGTATTCCTCGCCTATTCATGCACGTTAGAAACTCTCCGCTTCAGGAACGACCCTCACACCAACTCCCATACAGCCAGGGGAGCGGTTTCACCCTAATCGAGCTCCTCATCGTGATTGCCATCATCGCGGTTGTCTCCGTCGTGGTGGTCCTCACCCTGAACCCTGCCGAGCTCCTGCGCCAGTCGCGGGATGCGAACCGCCTCTCCGACATGGCGACGGTGAGTGCCGCCGTGAACCTTTATCTTGAGGACTCCGGCGGGACCGGCACCCTGGGAACGGCCTCTACGAGCTACATAAGCGTGGCCGATCCCTCGGCCACCTCCACCAATCAGTGCCAGGGCTTGGGCCTCCCTGCCCTCGCCACCTCCTCAGGCCAGAACTGGCAATGTGCCGCCTCCTCCACCGTCCGCAAGGTGGACAGCACCGGCTGGATCCCTCTGAGCTTCAGTACCCTCTCCATAGGCAGCCCCGTGGGGCAGTTGTCCGTGGACCCCATAAACCAGACAAGCACCAACCTCTTCTATAGCTATTCGGCCAACGGCACCCAGTATGCGGTGACCGCCATCCTGGAGAGCCAGAAGTACAAACAAGCGTACGGCACGATGCCCCCCAGCCCCTTCTTCCCCGAGGTCATCGTCCAGGGCAACACCCCCTCGGTCTCCGTGCTCTACAGCCCCACAGGACTCGTGGGCTATTGGAACTTCGACGAAGGATCAGGGTCCACCACCATTGACCGCTCGGGCAGCGGCAACAATGGGACATGGCAGGGAGGCAGTTCTTATGTGTCTGGAAAAGTTGGCACTTTTGCCGCTAATTTTAACGGATCAAATTACATAGCAATGTCCGGAACAAGTTCTGTCTATACAGGACTTGCCAATATCAGTGTATCAATATGGTATTGTTCTGCTGCACCCGCCGCGTCGCTTTGACCTGCCCCCGTTTTCTGTACCAATCATAAGGCGAGTTCCAGGGTAGTTTTTTGCTTTTGTTCTTCTCTCCGGGGCGGCTCGGGGGGGAGAGCCGCCCCGGCGCCTGCGAATTCTTGCGGGGTCCGATTCCCCAACGAAGTGTGGGGCCGAACCTCGT
>Ga0208192_1000303_pt1 | contig 47521 bp, 72 predicted proteins | sample June2015DPH_13_1_2_FD_184711 | JGI IMG/M metagenome (GOLD analysis project Ga0208192, IMG submission 184711) | Peatland microbial communities from SPRUCE experiment site at the Marcell Experimental Forest, Minnesota, USA - June2015DPH_13_150... | ecosystem: Environmental > Terrestrial > Soil >... | reverse complement strand
GTTTTCGCTGAACCAGCAAGCTCAGCCGCCGTGGCAGCGCTACAGAAACTTAAAGTTGAACAAATCCCCAACGATGCCAGCGTTGTCTGTCTTATCACTGGGAGTGGGCTTAAAGCGACCGATGTTTTGCAGGCGTTGACGAAAAAACAGAAAGCGGCAGGCTTGGGACTCGCAGTAAGTACAAAGCAAAAAATCCTCAAAATCCTAAGCGAAAAGGACACGTATGGATATGATTTGTGGAAGCAACTGGGGCAGATAATGACTCGTGCCGCCGTGTATCAGCATCTTAATGAGTTGGCGGATAGGGGGTTGGTGGTTGGTTATGAGGAGAATGGCAAGAAGTTTTTCCGCATTACTGAGCGCGGTAAGAAGGTTTTGGCGGCTTTTGACGAGATCCAACTGCTTATGTGATTGATTGTTGTTGTTTTGGTAACATTTATTAGATAGTATAGCTGCAACTATACTAAAGTTATAACTATACTAAGGCGAAAAATATGCAACCTGAACTCGACCAAAAAGGAACTACCCTCAAAATTGCACTGGCGGGAATTATGGCAGCCCTTGTTGCAGTAGCCACCCTCTTATTTGTGGTTCCTATCCCAGCCACCAGCGGATACTTCAACCTTGGCGAGACACTCATCTACATAGCAGCATTACTTTTAGGGCCACTAGTAGGTGCAACAGCAGGTGCAGGAGCAACAATAGCCGATATTCTTGTAGCCGCACAGTTTGCTCCAGGAACCTTTACAATTAAAGCAATCGAAGGTTTCCTTGTTGGCTTCTTAAACAAGAAACTAAACAAAAAGACACGAAGCATCACTTTGAGCGCAACAGTAGCGATTGTTATTGGTGGCTTTGAGATGGTTTTAGGATACTTCCTCTACGAACAACTTGTTTTAGGCTATCCTTTCGCTTTGGCACTGGTTGAGGTTCCCTTTAACATTGTACAGATGCTAATCGGCTTATTAGTAGCCATCCCTGTCATGCACGCGGTTTTACGTGTTTTCCCACAGCTTAAAAGCATGGTTTGACAGAGGATTATCTATGAAACTGCCGCCTGGAAAAATCCCCCTAGACATCCTAAAAGAAGTAGTATTCAAAAACCTTGGCGCCGAACGTAGCGAAGTCGTTTTAGGTCCAGCAACTGGAATTGATGGCGCAGTATTAGATGTTGGAAATAAAAACGTCATTGTCTCCATGGACCCAATCACTGGTGCCGTTGAGCGCATCGGATGGGAAGCCATTAACGTTAACGCGAATGACGTTGCGACTTTCGGGGTTGAACCTGCCTTTTTCTTTTCATGCCTGCTTCTGCCAGAAAACGCTGACAGCAAAATCGTTGAAACCATAAGCACCCAAATGAACGCTGCTGCAAAGGAACTGGGCATTGCTATTGTTGGAGGACACTGCGAATCAACGCCCGGTTTAGCTAATCCTATTGTGGTGGGCTGCGTCATGGGCTTAACTGAAAAAGGCAAATACGTTACTGCGGCAGGCGCCAAACCAGGCGACAAACTGATTCTAACAAAGAGTGCTGGCATTGAAGGCACCGCAATTTTAGCTTCAGACCGCGAGGCACAACTATCAAAAGCCTTCAGTCCCGCAATGCTTGAGAGCGCCAAACGCTTCTACAACCAAATAAGCGTAGTAAAAGACGCTTTAACCGCTTACAAAACGGGCGGAGTTCACGCCATGCATGACCCAACCGAAGGCGGAATACTAAACGGCATCCACGAAATGGCAGACGCAGCAGGCTTAGGCGTCCGCGTTTTTGAGGAAAAAATCATGGTTGAACCTGAAACTGCCAAAATCTGCCGGTACTATGAAATTGACCCGTTGCAACTGATTAGTTCAGGCGCATTGCTCATAGCCGCTCAGCCAGAAGCAGCAAAAAGAATAGTTGACAGTTTATGCCAAGAACACATTTACGCTGATATCATCGGCGAATTCAACCCAAACATCAACAAACGCTTACTAATGCATAAGGACGATACGGCGGAGATGCTGCCAAGACCAGTCTCGGACCATTTGTGGCTGGCTTTATCGCGTTAAATTGTTTCTGAACCCATTTAGTGGAAGCTGCAGAACCCAGTAAAGCAGGAAGACAGGGTAAAAAACCATGTACTTATACAAGTGCGAATAAACCAAGCCGCATTTGAACTCGACGATTGCTTGTGCAAAGCCATTTTTTAGGTTCCAGTTAGTCGGCGGCTTATAATGCAAACAGTAAATGTCACTGCCAACTGACACTTTGTAACCGTGTTTTTCAATCCATTGTACAATGAATGCGTCTTCATAAGCGTGCAACTGTTCAGGAATCCTAATACCCTCAACGGCTTTACGCAAGATCAATGTGTCATGCATTCCGCCTCGCAGGTAAAAGCATTGCCTAGCAATCAGGCTTTGCAGTTTTAGTATGCGTTTATCTTTTACGTTGGGGATGACGTCAATGTTTAAGCCCCAAACCGCTCCGACACCGCTTGCCAAGTCTGCCTGAGCTTTTTTGTACCAGTCTTTGCAGAGCAACACGTCGCTGTCAACAAACATGAACCAGTCCGTGCTTACGCGGCGTATGCCTTCTGTGCGTGCTTTAGCCCTTGAACCCTTCATCTGAAACAGAGAAATATTGCCATATTTTTCGTTAAATTTGTCGAGGATTTGCAGGGTACGGTCTGTTGAGAAACCATCAATTACAATTAGGTTTTTCACAGGCACATTCTGGTAGATTGATGTAAGGCATTTGCTTAGCAGGTGCTCGCTGTTTTTTGTCAGCAACACTACATCAACTTGCTGCATCCATGGTCCTCAACATTTAGAGTTCTTAATAAGCACTTAACGCGTCTACAGCTTAAAAATCTAAGTCTCAAAAACACTTTTTTCCGCTCAGGGTCTGCCTTGTCCAATCAGCTGATAAATTGAGTAGGCAGCGTAGAAGCCGTATGCCACCAGCAACTTGCCAATCAACCGTGGATGCCCAAACCTGAACGCTTCAGCAACCAAGCCTAGGCTGCCGCGAACGGTCCAAACGTTTTGTGGTCTGTAATGAACGCAAAATGGGTCATAACAAGCAACCACACGGTATCCTTTACTGGCTATCCAGTCTTTGATGTACGCGTCTTCGAAAACATGCAGGCTTTGCGGTATTTTTATGTCTTGAACTAAGTCAGTGCGGATAAGAGTGTCATGTGTTCCGCCCCGGACCTCAAAAATTTTCCGTGTGATAAGCAGGAATAGTTTAAGGGTTTTCTGTTTTTGGATTGTTGACCAAACCTCTATTCCCCAGACTGCGCCCACGTCTTCGCCGAGGTATTTTTGGGCTTTTTTGAACCAGTCGTTACAGAGTACAACGTCGCTGTCAACAAACATGAACCAGTCCGTGCTTACGCGGCTTATGCCTTTTTGGCGAGCGGTCGCGCGGGTGCCTTTATCAAAAATGATTTTCACGTTGTGGTATTTTTCGTTGAACTGGTTTAGTATAGCTATGGTTTTATCTTCTGAGTAGCCGTCTACCACTATCAGTTGCCCAACAGGAACGTTTCGGTAAACAGACTCCAAGCATTCTTGCAGAAGCCTCTCGCTGTTCTTAGTCAACATCACAACGTCAACAGAGCCCACCATTACAATCACGTTACTTCTTAACCACTATCCTAACTGTCAACCCATAGTTGGGAATGTTAAACGACTTAAAAAACAACTTGCCCCCGGACTTTACAGCCAAATCATAAAACGTTTCAACCTTCAGCATTGAATAGTCCAAATTACCACTGATGCATTTTTGCCATTCAGATGGAGATTTAACATTAATATGAGTTTCATCATAATCCCGCATGAGTTTTCGGACCGGCTTCTCAACTGTCTTATTCGGGGTGGTGCAGACAATCATGCCCCTGCAAGCATCAAACATGCTCACAAGCGCTTTTTCTGGACAAGGCAGGTGTTCCAAGACATCGAAGCATGTTATTAAATCAAAAGTTGCGTTTTTGAAAGGCATATTTGATTGGGCATCGCACACTAGAAACTGTTCGCCGCTGAGGTTTTTTGCTTGGTTAATGCCCCACTTTGAGATGTTAACGCCGAAGGTTTCATAGCCTAATTCCGCTAGCACCTTAGAGGTGTAGCCGTAAGCGCAGCCTACATCAAGAGCCCTTTTGCCCTGACCATCCAAAAGATTGCAGTCTGCGGTTTTCAAGGCCCACTGTAAAACTTCTAACACATGCCGTTTAACATGTTCCTCCTTAAGCGAATACTTCCTGTTGCTAAAGTAATCCTGCTCGAACGTCAAGGTCAGGTCACCGGTCTCCAAGGAATAGGCGAATCACTCTGCTCTATGTACTCGACTGTAATATAACCTCTGCGAAAAGCGAAAGAACAAGCAGATCTTCATTAAACAAATGAGAAAATCACTGTTATGTACAACCCTCGCCAATGAAACCTGCTATATGCTGATGAAAAGCTGCGCAAGCAAGCCTGCTACTATGGGAACTGTAAAGTTATCTAAGTAGTATGTCATTGGTAACGATTCAAAGATGCCAGACACTAAGGCAATCGTAGCTGAGACAACTAAAATTTTGGTTAAACTCATTGGAACTAAACTTAACGTTAAAGCCGTCACAAAAAAACCAACAAGCATGAAAGCTATGGTGCCCTCATAGTGTTTTCTTTTGTTGTAACTGATTGAATGATTTGGGTAAGCTTTGCCTGCTATGGAGGCAGCTGGATCTGCATAAGAAATCACCAGTATGCCGACTAAGGTTGCGCGTAAATCCAAAAATGCCATATTCAACATGCCTGATACTATTAGCAAAATGGCGCTATTCATGGTTCTGCTTTGAATTTCGTATTCATTTTTTATTATATCATAAGCTTTTGAGGCGAACGGAACATTCCAGTTCTTCCCTTTTCTCAGCGAGTACTCGAGTAAAAGGAAAAGGGTTAGAAATACAGCGTATATCGTTAGCCCGACTGCCCTAGCTAATTGCGGGTCTTTTATGCCGAGTATGACGAGAGGACCAATTGTTCCGTTTATGCCTGCGTGAAAAATTTTTCGTTTGAATTCACTCTTTAACTCGGCACTAACCATCAGTGTGGAACCTCTTTTATGCCGATTCTATGATGCACAATATTTGACATCAAGTGAAGTGGCGGCGTCAGAACGAGAAGTACAATTACGCCAAAAAGAGTAGGTGTTTCAACCACTGAAGCGAAAATGAGGGCGCCAATTAAAAAATCCAACTGGTCAAACGGGAACCAAGAACTACCGGGAGGCATATCACGCTGCCTTTTGAAGAAGGATTTTACAGCGTCGCCTGTCATGGCCCCGAACCCCAATAATAAACCCAATAGTAAGCCGTTGGGTTTGTCGAAAACAAACTGTTGAACTGCACCAAGAATGGTGCCACACAAAGCGCCGCCTAAAAAGCCCTTAATGGTTTTGGATGGCCCAAGGACAGGTTTGCCTCGAAATGTTTTTCCAAGATCTAATGGAGTTTTTCCGCGCAGTTTGAACCAAACGGGACTTAGACTTGCAAAATAGGCTGGAAGTATAAACCAGAAAGCACTCAGAAATTCATACAGTAAGTCCAGTAAATCACGCTTCTCTTATTGTTTTGAAGAATTTCTGAAGGGAACTGGCAAGGGAAAGAGGCATCAACACGAAGGCGGCGATGAGGCTGCCAAGGTTCAAAGGGTAAAGATTAAGAATATACGAGAACTCCATGATGAAGAAGATTACGTAGGTGGCTTTCCCGTATGGGGTGGGAGGTACAAACGGTAAGCCCTTGATTTTAAGATACAAATTATAGGTGATCATAACTGCTTCACGTCCTATGATTAAGGCTAAAGCCCACCATGGAAAGACACCAACTATGAAAAGGCTGCTTAACAGACAGATTAGGTTGAGTCTGTCGGCAGTAAAATCAAGCATTCTGCCAAGCGCGCTTTCTTGTTTTAGGTACCTGGCTATTTTGCCATCAGCAACATCTGTACCAAAAGAGAGCGCAACCAATAAGGCGGCTGGAATCATGTTATTGGTTAATATTGCCAGAACGATTGGCGCTATCAGGATTAGTCTAGCGATGGTAAGCAGGTTTGGGAAAGTGAAAAATTTAGACCCCAGAGTAGTTGCTTCGTGCTTGTGAGCCAAACCAGGAAACCAACCGCTAACTCTATAATTCGATAATTTAAAATAGTTTTCTAAAATTTTTTAATCGTATTTTTTGGTAACAATAAAAATCTTATGGCTATTAGATTAAGAGAATAATTCATGATTAAATTGAACTTTGAATTGGTAAAAAAAACGCAATGATTTTGGTTTTTACCACGCCGAACTTCACTAACAGAACGAAAATTTCTGGGATGGTGAAGCCGAACCCTGTTAAACCTATCTGGTGAGAATCATAGAGTAAAAATCCGCGACTGAAAGGACTGGCAACAATTCCAAAGAGCCATGAAATAAATTTCGAACGGCGCTATCGCAAACCAAAAAAAGTAATGGTGTTTAAGTGTGGATAATGGTTTTTATAGTTCCAATCTGATTAACTGTAATATCAATGAAGCGGCTAGTGACATTTATTTGGCGACAGGCATAAAGAAAGTGGCATCCATAGCAGCACGTTCACTTGCTCCCGGCAAGCCTCATCATGCTCAATGGTTAGTCACAAGAAAATGTAACTACCGATGCAGAGGTTGCAATGTCTGGAAGGAACAAGACCAAAGAGAACTCGCAACAGATGACATAAAAAAAGGATTAGATATTCTAAGAAAACTCGGCATAGTTGAACTTGTATTCTCAGGCGGAGACCCGCTGCTTAGGGAGGACATTGGCGAGATAATTGATTATGCCTCAAAATTTTTCGTCACAACCGTTTATGATAACGGAAGCATGGCTGTAAAAAAAATCGATTCCCTGCGAAATGTAGATTTCGTGGCAATTTCAATAGACAGCTTGGACGAAGCAAAAAACGATTACATAAAGGCTGTTCCAGGTGCATGGAAAAAGGCAATGGAAGCCGTAGAAATGCTTCATAATGAGGGAATAAACGTTAGTGTCACGCCGACAATTTCACAAAAGAACCTCTATGAAATAGTTGACATAACTAACTATTTCACTCAAAAGGGAATTCCCGTCTGGTACTGTCTTTACTCGTATGACGTTTCGGTGGACGAAAACCAACTCTTTAGGATTGGCAAAGCAAACGATGAGTTAGTGATAACGGATAAGCAAGCCATGGTTAAACTTTGCGATTCCTTAATTGAAATGAAAAAGAAAAATAAGAAAATCCTCATGACAAACAAACTTCTAAAAGCGTTAAGAAGCCTCTATGAGGAAGACAAGAGAACATGGAAATGCCAAGCACTAAGTAACTTCCTAGTCGTTGACCATTTAGGCAGAATCGCTGGATGCCATAGCCACAATTTTGCAGGTTCAATTTTTGATTTGCCTGAGAAATGGAAAAGCAAAGAATTCAAGGAACTGCGCGAAACTTACCATAAATGTACGCAATGCAACTACCTATGCTACGTTTTCTATTCGCTTCAGGGAAGCCCATGTGGCCATTTATCGTTAGCCATGGACCAGTGGAAAAACGCGCGATTACTGATTAAGAAAGAGAAAAACTAAACTTCCAAGTTTGGAATCAGGTAGATGAAACTGGCAATATTTATTGTCGATTGACTGTCAAATTTCTGCTCTTCTTCAATGTTTGTTATGGGAATTTTTAGGGTACTGATTCTTATTTTTGCGATGTTATCGTTTATTAGTCTTGGTCCTGCATCTTTAGGTTTCTTTAATTCTATGATTGCTGGTAGGAACATAAGCAGGAAGGTTATGGTTGCTATGGCTGTCAGAGTAAAGAGTGTATTTGAAATCTGAATCATTAGTATCTAACGAGCATTATTTCTTAATTCTAAATATAACGGTTTCCATTACCCGAGTGTTCAGTCTTCTCCCAATCACTCTTGGTACTACCAACCAGTTTTCCAGCCAATAAATCGAAAAAAGCCTTCGTACAGATGAGTATGTTAAACAAGAAGGAGAAAATTAAAAAAGGCATCAACCATTGGATTCGTTTTCTGCCGTCTAAGTATGAACCAATTCCAATCTCAAAAAAAGGCGCATAGTTACCCACGAAACTGTAAAAAGATACAGGTACAGTAAACCAAAGTGCGCCAGCAATTGATGAACCATTAAGAATAAGCAAACTGCCTACAAAGAAAGAGAGCAGGGTTAAAATGGGCATAAAATATACATGCAAGATAAGTAAGCCATCAATTTTCTCTCTTAGCTTCATTTTTTTGCTTCTTAAAACATTGAATGTTTGCTTGAAACAAACTTGCATATGTCCTCTTGCCCATCTGTGCCTTTGCCGCCAGTATGCCTTCCATGTATCCACTGCTTCCTCGTAGCATTCAGCGTCTCCTACATAGCGAATTTTATAGCCTGCGAGATAAACTTGAAAAGTTAAATCAGTGTCCTCAGTAAGCATTGACTCGTCAAAGCCACCTAAACTCTCCACGATACTCCGCCTAAAACCGCCAACTGTGCCGCCGAACTGCGGTATAAGACCTAAAATATCGCGCGCTTCTTGGTCAACTCTGTATCCGCCTATTCGCTCTAAGGCTATTAAACGGGTTACAATATTTTGTGGTTCATTTAAAACAACGGGTCTTCCCTGTACCGCTCCAACGTTTGGGTCAGCGAATTTTTCCACAAGCTTTATCACTATGTCGCTATGAGGAAGGTAATCTGCATCGAAACAAAGCACGATTTCTCCTGTTGAGTGCTTTAAACCAGCATTTAATGCTGAGGCTTTTCCCTTGCCACCAATTCTGCTATCTCTGTGCAACACTTTTATGAACTTGTATAATTTTGTATATTCTTCTGCAATCTTTCCTGTATTATCCGAGGAAGCATCATCTACCATTATAACTTCCAGTTTGTTTTTAGGATATGATAGCTGAGTCATTTTATCTAATAATTTGCCGATTACGTTTTCCTCATTGTGGGCGGGGATAAGGATAGAAACTGTTGGTTCATATCTTAAATTTGGGTTGGTATTGGAAGCCTTATTGGTTTTTGATCGCCTTAGAACGGTTAAGGTAAAAACATAATGGCGAATTAAGTAAATTGTAATAACCGAAGTAAAGAAAATAAAAATTAAATTTAAGATTTCGATAATCAATCTTTCGCCTGCATAATTGCTTCTTGTTGTTTTGGAAGAAAGCCTAAACTCAAGGACCAGAAAGGTACTATCCACAGGGCAGTGGCGACGTCTCCCGCGCCTCTCCCTCTTTTTCTTTGTTTCTCATTTACTTAGCGGTCTATGTTTACGTTGGTGTGCGGATATCCGCACGCGAAATGCTCCAGGAGGTTTCTTAGTGGCTAAGCCTCAGGTTTCGTGTCAGGTTTTTGTTTCAGGCGGCGGCGACCCGACAAATGAATATGAAAGCATGTTTGTTATGGTGTTGAAGCCGAAAGGCTATGTTTTTCCTGAGCATCCTATGGGTGCGGTTTTTGAGATTGGTCAGGTTGCCGGTTCCGTTTTAGAGCTCAGGGAATACTTAGCCAGCGGTTGCGATATTTTTGACGGTGAGCATAACTGGAATTATTTTACTAAGGAAGAGGAAGATCAGTTTGTTAGGGTTTTGCCGGCTCCGTTTGATGATCCTGAGGTTGTTATTGACCTTATTTGGTCTAAATCTGATGTGATTTTGGATAAGGCAACTCAGCTACTTTGCGATTTGTATGATAGGGCTTTTTCTGAGTTGGAACTTCAGAAGCTTGACCTTGGAGAGCTACGGGTTATTCGTGCAGTTAAAGGCGGCGTCAAGTCAGGCCACAAGAAAGCCGATTTAATAGATGATATTTTGGGTGATCAGAAGTCTAAGGGGCTTTCTGCTATCAGAGTTATGCAGAAAACTTTGGAGGTTATTTCTTGAGCGAAAAAACTGAGGAGCCGTATATGGAAGCCATTGAAACTTTCTGCAGTAAAAAGCGTGGTCAAGTTTTGATTTTACTACGTACATCTGAGCAGTCTAAGGGCGATATGATCACAGGTGTTCCTGAATCCTGCAATTCTGAAAGTGATTGCAGCAAGGGCGCCTTGTGCCTTTTGAAAGCTAGGCAAATGACTACAGGGAGAAAACATAAGGAGGTTTCTTGATGGAAGATTCGGAGATTGAAACGTTATCTATCGTTAAGAAAATGAATCAGCCTGTCTGTGTTGTTTCCCATAATTGGAAAAGAGAGTTTATTGCTTCTCTTGAGGCGCTTGTAAAGCAAGGCTTTCTTTCAAAGAAGAAAAAGGGAATTCTGACTTCATATTCGCTTACTCAGAAAGGCAAGGAGGTTTCTTGATTGAATCGAACTAAGATTGAATATTTGGATTATACTTGGAATCCGATTGTTGGCTGCTCCGCCTTTGGTTGCGCTGTCGGACTAAAACGTTGTTGGGCATGCAGACAGGCGAAAAGGCACATTAACTGCGAGGCCTGCGTATCGTTCGCGCCTCATGTGCATTTTGAACGCTTCGATCAGCCTCTAGACGTCAAGAAGTCCGCTCGGATTGGAACCGCCTTCATGGGTGAATTCTACGATAAAGAAATCGACTTGAGTGTGCAAGCAGAGATTTATATGCGGATGATTCAGGCGCCTTGGCACCAGTTCATAGTCTTCACCAAACAGCCCCAGAACATCGACGAAGACGCGATAGAAGGGCTCAAGAACCTCAGCATCGGCGTTTCAGTGAATAATGCCTTAGACCTGTGGAGAATCAACGCAATCCGGAACTTGCCTGTAGGCTGCCGAATTGTCAGCGCTGAACCTCTGTACGCAAGGCTAAGCATGGATTTGTCAAACATTGATTTGTTGATTATTGGTGCTCAAACCCGACCAACCGTACAGCCGGTGCCTGCGTGGGTGCAGGATCTCATTATCTGCGCAAGGCAATATGGCACTAAAGTATTCCTAAAGAACAATTTATCGCCGATTGTTGATGTTGAACGCTATCGTGAATTGCCTGAGCAGCTATGCATTTCGCCTTTTGAAAAAGGGCACCATTGTCTGGAGGTACGTAGTAAATGAGCGAGAAGGTTTGTCGTAAGAAGGCTAAGCGCGAAGGCCGCTTTTGGGTTTGCGATTGCGGTTACAAGGAGATGGCGTAAGAAATGGTTGAAAATCCTGTTCCTAATAGCGTTTGCGAAGAATTTGAGGAAAAGCAGAATCCAACAGTTTGGCATACTTGCTCCAATTGTGCGGATTGGTGTGGTCGTTGCTGCAGCGAGAACAGGTCAAGGCGTTTCAATTTTAACCTTACAGCGTCTAGTGTTGCGTGTAGTGAGTTTAAGCCGAGAAAGTTGAAGGAGCAAGCTTAGCGGAGCTGCGTTTTTTTGGCTAAAGCACCGGACACCACTTCACGCGGTTTGAACTCTTACAGTAAGAGTGGTAATAGTAATAATATTAGAAAAGCAATTTTCGAGCTTTTAGACGGTGATGGACATTCTGATCCATTGTTGACTCCTAAACAGATCTGTAAATTGCTAGATTTAAGTTACAAGCGGTATCACAATTACGTTTCTAAGACTAAGTGGGAGTGGAAGTATTACTATCGAAATGAACGAGGTTCAAAGTGTTCAAGTTTTCATTGTTTTAAGGCTAAAGTGAGGCTTGATGGCGCTTTAAGTGAAGCGTTAAGGCGTGTTGTTAAATTAGACGTTGAGCGGGGCGGGGTTGGTTTTGGTTGGGTGTTGAGTAAGGCTCGAAATAGGTTTCTTGTTTGGAAGTGCCGTTTGGGTCGTGTGGTTTGGTTTGAGAGCGGCACTGTGACTTTGCATGTTCGGCGCCCTGGTAACTTAGGCAAAGCGAAGCAGTTGTTTTGTGACGCGTTCGTTAACACTGGTTTGCTTACTGACATGAAGTTGTTGAATCCTGTTTTGGAGCGTATCAGGCCTAAAAGCGGGCATTTTCCTTACAGTGCTGGAGAACGGCTGCCATACATGGTTATTCGCGATTTTGAGGAGAGTCATGGTATTGTGATTAAGGTTGGTGATCGGACGCATCCGGATGCGGTTGAGGTTATTGCTGGTTTTTCGGATGCTATTGATTTGGCTTTGCAGAAGCTTGATGCTTTGGAGAAGAGTGATAAGGCGCTTCAGAAGATAACTGGAATTCTAACTAAACTTTTTGATGTTGATGGTGATAAGCGAGCGCCGAAGGGTTCTGGAGGCAAAGATTATGTCTCGTAGACGTGTTTGTCCTTATTGTGCTGATTTTCATGATGTTAACAGTAAGACGTGGAAGTATCATCAAGAACTTTTAAAGAAAGGTGAGAAGCCTTGGGCGAAGCTTACGTCTGAAGAAAAATCCACTGAATTTCTGGGCAGGCAGATTTGTAAAAGGAAGGTTTCTTGATTGGGTTACAAAATGTTTTTGATTTCTGATCCATCTGCAACAATAAGACGATTATTAATTGAAGAAATCGAGCATGATTGCGGTTGTACCTGTTGTGCTGATGCTGAAGAAAGGGTTAGATGCAACAGGGTAATTATAGACGCTTGCGACTGCAACTTTTCACCTGAAAAAGAACAGTGCGCTTGCTCTTTTTGTCAAGCTTGCATTTCACTACATAAAAAGGAGGCTTCTAAGTGATTTACCACGTACATTCTGAGAGTCGTGGGTTCAAATCCCGCCCGGTCCACCAATGTAGACTGGCGTATGTACGTGGTAGAGTTTTCAGTGCCCTAGCTGATGTACGTGGTATTGGGTTTTTGGATGTGAAAGGTTGCTTAAAATTTTTTGGAGTTGTTTTTCGGGGTGTTTTTGCATGGGAAAAGTCCATGCTTTTGTCTTGGGGGTTTCTGTAGTGGTTAGTCCTGATTGCGGACACTATATTTTCAGTACTGTTGATGAAGTGGATTGTCTTGGTTGAACATGTTGAGCAAGGTTTGGGCGATGTGCCTGTTCAAATGAGCAAAAAAGTGGTTGAGAAACCGAAAAAGAAGCGCAGCATCGAGGACAAGGTAGGGCGCCAGAAGTATCATGAGGTTGTGACGAAAAAGATTCTTGGCCAGAACGAGCAGATACTTGAGGAATTGCGTTGGGTTCGGCATAAGTTGGATCGGTTGGGTGAGGCGGATTATTCGAAGTCTGACGCGGAGTATTTTGCGTTTCAAGATGAGGTTGATAGGGAGATTGTTCAGAGGTTTCTTGAGGTCGGCGTGGATGGAGCGTTGCCGAAGGATGTGGCTGCCGAGGTGAATAAGCGTGGCGGGTACAGTTTGAAGTATTATGATGTGAGTCGCAGGATTGTTCGGATGAATAAGCGTTTACACTTTGAGACTGGCAAGGTACTGTTTGAGAAGCGTGGGCACCGGTGGGCTTTGACTAGATTTGCCTTCGAAGTTTATGGCGAGTCTGAGAGCGATATCTCTTCTAGTGCATCTGAAACTGTTGGTTCTGAAGTGGAAAAGGCTTAGTTTTGGTGGTTTTTGGGTTTGGGGCTTGTTTTGGGGCACAGCAAGTTTTATATGAGCTGCCTGTTAGTACGTATTAGTGAGCGATGGTTCGCGTTTCTCGTAGCCGCCTTGAGTGGCTTACGGAAGAGTATTTTTTATGGTGCATAAACGAAGCAAGGATAAATTGTTGCAGAGGCAAATTCGCAGGACGATTTACTTGCGGAGTTTTACTGATCGGTTAGCATGCGAGACGGTTAGTAAGGTTTCTCGGGAAGATGTTCTATCGCTCTTGGCTCAGCCTGTTTGTCTTAGTGATGTGCCTGATGTTGAGAAGGGCGAGGTTTTGGTTGATTCTCGTGGCCTGGGGAGTTTTCAACGTTGAAAAAAACTGGGTTGTTTCTAGTAAATAACAGGTCTTCTAGGCTTTATTTACTAGTTGAGAAGTAAAAAAATTTGGGAGTTTGTGCGTGTGAAAGGTCATCCTGGTTATACAATTCTAGTTCAAAGGCGTATTTTTCAGCTTCAGCGCTCAGTGCAGTTGAATACGCAGCAGCTGAGGGTTAGGACGATTAATCGCCTAGAGAACTTGTTTACGCTTGCGACTTCCATCGCTAAGGGCGAAGTTAAATTTCAGAGTGTTAATGGGAAGGAAGAACCGATTTCGTGGAAGCAGCGGCAGATGTGGGCGCATGTTGCTGCTCACGTTGCTATGGTTATGGCTAATTTGGCTAAGGGGTATGATGAGCGCCAGTTTAATGAGGATTTAGCGAAGTTGGAGCAGTTGGTTGATGAGATCAAGAAAGCTCAATCAGTTGAGCGAAGAAATCAAGGAAATCAAGCAGTTCAAGGAGCAGCAAAACCAGCAAGAGACAGCTCCAAAGCTTACACTGCCTGAAGATCCAGTTGTCTTTGCTCATGACTTCTTTGGCTTCGATGTGAAGACTTATCAGGCTGAGCTGCTGCAGGATCGCTCTAAGCGTATTGTGGTGTGTTGGAGTCGGCAGGCTGGAAAAACTACCTGCATTGCTTTGCGGGCCATTTGGTTCGCATGCGCCTACCCGAAGACATTAACCTTGATTGTGGCGCCTACGCTGCGGCAGAGCATGATCATGAGTGATCGTGTCTTGGATTTTTTGGGTGGGCTCAGCCAGGAACGACGCAGTGTGCTTATTGAGAAGTTGCAGCGTACAACTATGCGGTTTCGGAATGGCAGCAGAATAATCGCTTTGCCGAATAGTCCTCAGATGCTCAGGGGTTACACGGCGCACCAAGTCATCTGCGACGAATCAGCATTCTTCAAAGATGATCAGCTCGTTTTTTATAATGTGCTTTATCCGATGCTGAGCACGACGGATGGCGCCTTGATCGCTTCGAGTACGCCTTGGAGTAAAGACAGCGTTTTTTACCGTATGTGTCAGAGCAAAGATTTTAGTAAGCACGCCATAACCTGCGAGGACGTTGTGAAGAGTGGCTTGGTTAAGCAGAGTTTTATTGATGAGATGCGGAGTCAATTGCCGTTTGAGCGTTTTCAGCGGGAGTTTATGGCTGAGTTCGTTGAGGATGTGGATGCTTGGCTTACGCAGAGTTTGATTGTGCAGTGTATTGATAGCCATTTGGTTCCTTACGATTTTCAGTTGACGCCTCAGGGCGAGTTTTACGTTGGCGTTGACTTCGGTAAAGAGCAGGATTTCAGTGTTGTCCTTGTGTTTGAGAAGCAAGGCTCTGTGCTGCGCGTAGTTCATGTGCACCGTTTCCCACTGCATACCGAATATGCCAGCGTTATCGGTTATATGAAGAGTCTTCAGGACCGTTGGCGAACAGTGCGGGCCGTGTACGCGGATGTTACCGGTGTTGGGAACTATATTGTTGAGGATATGGTTCGCAGCGGCATCCAGGGCGTAACTGGTGTAACTTTCACTGTGCAATCGAAGGAAGAGATGGCTACGATTTTGCGTGAGAAGATGCGTGGCGGCGAGGTTAAGATTCCTTATGTCCCTGCCCGAAAGTTGGAAGACATCGATTTGACGGCTGAGTTGAACATTGAGAAGTACGAGTTGATGAAGACGGGGCACTTGCGGTTTAGTCATCCTGAAGGCGGGCACGATGATGTCTTTTGGAGCTGTGCTTTAAGTTGTTTTGCGGCGGTTCAGTCTCCGTTGCCTGGTCGGGGCGCCGTTATGCTTCCGCATTAAATTTACGTTAATCAAGATTGCTAAAAAGAGGTTGTGCAATGTCTCAGTAGAGCAACAATTGGAGAACTGTATCGGCCGTTCTAGTCGGTACTGTTATAGTGTTGGCTTTGGTGGTAGGCGTTCTATACTATAATAGTACAATACATGCGGCAGGAGCCATTTACGTCAAAACGGTTAATTGTGCAGTATACTTTGATAGTGCTGGAACGCAACCTGTTACACAGATTAATTGGGGTTCTCTGTCGCCGGATAGTGCTGTAAACCAAACCGTTTACTTGAAGAATACGGGGAACACGGCTTGTAACTTCACCATATCTACAGCCAATTTTAATCCGTCAAACGCTGGCACATGGATCAGTCTCACATATGACCTTAAAGGAGCAATCAATGTACCTGCAAACTCAATCGTTCCATGCGTCTTGACTGAAAGTATTTCAGCAAGCATAGTTAACGTCACAAATTACACTTATGATATTGTCATAACAGCAAGCGGTTAAGGAAATGAATGAGCAGAAATTTGATTGTGACGCTTGTGACGCTGAGACAAAGTGGGCGTGTGCTCAGCTTTATCCTGATGACATGGTTTGTTTGAAAGAAGTAAAAGCGAGGTAATTATTGCGTGAGTTTTGTTGCTGAGAGAATTCGCAAAGGATTCGAAGCGGTTAGAACTAGGTTTGTTGCTCAGCGTCAGGTTCCGCCTGATATCAGCAAGCGTCAGATCCAGGAAGAGATTCCTGTTAGCTGGAAGAAGGATGCTGATCTTTACGGCTATGTTAACAGGTATATGCTTAAGGGTTCTGGCGCGGGTTTTGTTACTCCGCCTTATTCGGCGATTTGGGAAAAAGTTTGGGGAGCGACTCCGATTGAGGATTTGCCCAAGTATAAGGATTTGTACACGTTTACTCCGTACATCAAAGCTGCCATCGACGTCACTATTAATCTTGCGATTAGCAATGGTTTTGAGTTGGATGGCGGGGATGATGCGGTTCGTGAGTGGCTTACGGATTGGCTTGATGAACAGAACATTCTGCACACGCTGCGCATAGTAGCGACGGACATGCTGGTGTTTGGCAATGCGTTTACGGAAATTTGCAAGGATGAAACTACAGGTGCGGTTACCTGGCTTAAGCCGTTGGATCCTGTGCACATGCGTGTGCGCCGTAACGAGTACGGAGACATTTTTGGGTACATTCAACTGTTGACTTTTCCGCCTGTGGTGTTTACGGCTCAGGACATGGTTCATTTTCGTTGGGGTGCCAAGTCTTGGTGGTACGAGTTCAGCTATGGCACGAGTTTGCTTAGGCCTCTGCTTAAGATTCAGGCGTTGATTGATCAGCTTGAGGATGATATGGCTGTTATCGTTCACACTTATTCGAAGCCTATGCTCGTAGTCAAAGCGGGAACTGCTGAGAGGCCTTTTAGTGATGCTCAGCTTCAATCGTTGATGGAGGCTTTTCGAGACCGTAAGCCTGCTACTGACGTTTTTGTTCGTGGTGATGTGACTGTCGATGTTGTTCCAAGTATGACTAAGGACGTTAATATTCAGTGGTGGCTTGATTACCTGTATAAGCAGCGTGAAGCTGTTACTGGTGTTCCCAAGATATTTTTAGGCGAAAGTGAGGGTAGTAACCGCGCTACGGCTGAGGTGGTTATGCAGGAGTATGTCACTCGGCTTCGTATGCTTCAGGAGATTATTAGTGATGTTTTGGAGACTGTTTTGTTCAAGCAACTTATTGAGCACGAGTTTGGCGAGGGCGTTGAGGTTCCTAAGGTTAAGTGGTCGCCGATTTGGGAGCCGACGTTGCAGGAGAAAGCCAAGTACATTTCAGATTTGGTTCAAAACGGCATAGTGACGGTTGGCGAGGCTCGTATGGAGCTTGGTTTTCCTGAAGAGCCTGAGGATAATGAAAAGTTGCCGGAGCAGCCCGCGGAAGTTGATCAGCATCAGCAGGGCGGCGGCGCCGGTGAGAAGTTTGGGAGCAAAGTAGTTGTCCGTAAGGACGGGAAGGATTATCTTGTCGCTGAAATCAAGCCAGGAGCTAATGCTGCTTGAGGCTGTCGAACTCGTCGACGCTGTAGAGGCTGTTTCTGCAACTGATTGGGCTCGGGCGCATTTAGTTAAGCGGTCGCCGTTTAAGGCTGCTGTTGTTAAGCCTGCTATTCGTTATACTGTTTGGCGTTATGTTACTGAGGCATTGGCGCCTTCGCCTAACCTCTGCGAGGACTGCGACGATAGAGCTGGAGACACCTTCGAACTTGAAGATCCAGACGACCTGTTGGACATGTTTGAGTATGGTGAGTGGCTTGATGAGGACACTTTTGCGGTTAACATTCATCCTAACTGTCATTGCCTTGTTGTTCGCCAAGAAGATGTTTACTGGTAACAAAATCAATAAAGTTTGGATTTGAAGAAAAATGCCTGGTTTGGACGAAGATAAAACTGTTTGGAGATATCGGGTTCGTGATCCTGCGGATTTCAGCGTGTTTCGTGTTAAGGAACTTGGTAAGGGCGTGAAGATTACGGTTGGGAAAATTAAGAATTCGCAGCGTTGGGAGATTCAGAATTACATGTTTGAGAAGGAGCGTTTTAAGACTCGTGAGCAGGTGCGGAAGTGGCTGGATCAGCATTTGAAAGGCGAGATTCAAACGCTGCTTGATTTTCGTGCCTGGGATGAGTGGCGCCGAAGGTTTGTTAATGCTTACGTGAAGATTTCGCATGTTTCATAGTAACGGTGATTAAGAATGTCGCAGAAAAATAAACAAGTGAAAAAGTCAGTAGCGAAAGCTCAGCCTAAAAGTTTGCTTGAGGATTGGCAAGGTTTCCGTGCTTGGCAAGAGGCTTTGTACCAGTCTCGTGGAAAGCGGATTCCAGCAGTTTAACGTGTGTGGAAGCCTTGCAGGTTGGTAAAATTAACGTTGCGGTTTGCACTCGTCGAGATTTAAAACCAGAGTGGGCTTTAGCTTTTGGCAGCGTGCTTAGCCAAGCGTTTCTGCTTGCAGGGCCGGTGAACGTTCGCTGGAACTTTAACACGTTTTTTCCCTTAGATAAAGCCAGAAATATCAGTGTTAAAGAGGCGCTGGATTGGGGTGCAGATTACGTTTTGTTTCTGGATGATGATGTTTTGCCTCCCGATGATGGGCTTGTAGGGTTGTACAGGGATGCTCTTCCTGTTGTTGGAGGTTTATATTTTGATAGGCGTCCGCCTTACATGCCTATGGTTGCTCGCCGAAAAGATCGGAGTGCGCCTTGGAAGTTAGGCGTTAACGCTGAATGGGATATTGAGTTTGCTCGGAATTATCCTCGTAACCAGCTTGTTGAGGTTGATGCTACGGGGCTTGGCTTCATGTTGATTGTGCGTGAAGTGTTTGAGAAGGTGCCTGAGCCGTGGTTTGAAACTACGCGGGATTTCGGTGAGGATTTTAATTTTTATTGGAAGGTTCAGGAGGCTGGGTTTAAAGTTTACGTTGACACAAACGCGAAGTGTCTTCACATGGCGGACTTGTTTGTTGGAGAAGAGCAAACTCTCCGTGAGTTTTATCAAGATTGGAAGGTTCAACGGTCATTTAGGGATAAAATGGAAAAGTGATAAAGTATGATGTTAAGGTATTTTGTGCCTTTTAAGGCGGCGGAAGGTGTTTCGGCAGATCTTGCCTTGAAAGAGAAGTTGATCAATATTGAAGGTGTAGCTATCGACACTTCGGTTAATGCGAATAAGTGGCAGGTGCCTGAGGAAGATCTTGATTTTCTTGCGCAGTCGCTATTGGGCGCTCAGCTTCGGGTTGATCATGCTGAGAGCGCTTTGATGGTTGTTGGCAAAGTTTCTGCAGCAAAACGTAATGGCGACCAGGTACTCTTCAGCGCTGAAGTAGGAGATGGGAATCTTATCGAGAAAATCCTGCGTAGCTACGTGACGCATGTGAGCATTCAGGTTGACAGTGACGATGTTGAGTGCTGCAAGTGCAAGAGGCCTACGCGGAAAGAGGGTATGCTTATTCACTTATGTCCGGGCGCCTGGGAAATCGTCCACAAGCCCAAGGTCCGTGAGCTCAGCATTGTTGCGAGTCCAGCTTACCAAAATACGGCGTTTGTGCCTGTTGGCTTCGCTGCAGCCATGAATGATGGACAGTGGAATGCAGTTGTTAAATCCGTAACAGATTCACAGTTATCGGAAGGTAACAAAGATGGGGGTTCTAAGGGTAACCTGCAAGAACCCGACGACAAAAAAATGAAAGCAAAAGAGGTGAAGCACATGTCTGAACATAATGCTCAGCAAGGTGCTTCTCCACAACAAGCACAGGGCGTAGTTAACACTGCACCAGGCGAACAGGCGCCGAAACAAGTGACGTATGAGGACTTTATGAATCAGCTGACGCAGCTTGAGAAACAGATTAATGCTTCTGACGGAAGCGAGGCTGAGGTTGAAGCTTTGAAGAAGAAAGTTGCTGATCTTGAGGGTGAAGTAGCGAAGAAAGCTACTAAGCGTAACTTGAGTAAGAAACTTAGTGATCTTCAAAAGCAGCTGCAGCAACCTGAAGATGACGGCAATGGTGGGCAAGCAGAGGAAGCAGGGGCGGAAGGCGCAGAAGCAGCTAAACACAGCGGCAAAGGCATAGTTGCGGTTGATGAGATTCAGCGCGATGCACTTGGCAATTATGACTGGTTCAAGGATATGCTCAGAGCTCACAAGAAACTTACGGGCTTTCAATAAAATAGGTGATTTTGCATGAGTTTAGAAGGTACAACTGCACTTGTTAGTGACCGTTACTTGATAACTGCCGTGGTTGATACGGGCGCGACTGTTGTTGCTGGCAACGTGGTTTACATTAGTGCTGCCGGGTTTATTCCTGCTGTTAAGCCTACTGCTGGTGTTCGGAAGGACGTTATTGGTGTGGCTTTGACTGGCGGAGTTGCGGGCAAGAAGATTACTGTTATTTGCAGAGGCTTAGTGCGAGTCGTTGCTTCAGGCGCTATTACGATGGGTGCGAGGATTTCAAGTTCTACTGCTGGGAAAGTTGCTGCTGTCGTAGTTATGACTGCACCGACTGGTGGTTCAAGCACATACTATACTACAACAATTCAAGCTGCGTTCCAGACTGAGCTTGATAAGTCTGAGCAGTGGATTGGCAGAGCTTTAACTGCTGCTACAAACGATGGCGATGTGATTTACGCGTTGCTTTCTTGTATTCCATAAAGGTGATTTGCAATGAGTTTTGTTAGAGATGCATTGTCATGGGTTGACACTGGAGCTGTTCAGTATCCTGCGTTGCATAAGAAAATCATAGAACTAACAATGCCGGCACTTGTCATCAAGAAGCTGTTTCCTGAGTTTCCGTTGGTTGCAGGCAAGACAGCTACGTTTGTTAAGCAGTCTGGCAGCAGATCCGCGGCGATATCGGAAATTAGTGAAGGCGCAGAGATACAGATGGATTTCACTCCTTACTCGACAGTGACAGTTATTCCGTACAAGAAGGGTTTGCGGGAACGCATAAGCAGGGAAAACATTGAGGACTTGTACATTCCAGTGATTGAGGATCAGCTTCGCCGTTTAGCGAGGCGTATGGCTTACACGATTGACAATGACTGCATGACCGTCATCGACGCGGGCGCTACAACAGCAATTACTGCAACGGGCACAAGCTTGGGCGCTACAGGAACCGAGTTCACTATTACCGGCGGGCTCGGCGCAAAAGACATCCTTAAGGCTAAAGCAGCTATTGAAGCGTACAACTTCATACCGGACAGCATATTGATTAACCCGATAAACGCGAGGGACGTCATGTATCTGCCACAGTTCAGCTTGCACATGCAGTACGGTGAACCAGTGATTCAGACTGGTATGATCGGCACAATCTATGGCATGGCCGTGTACATTAGCACCGTTGTCCCGGTTGGAACCGCTTACTTAGTAAGTACTGGCCAGAACTTGTCAGCTGCGTACGCGCCAATGGGTTTCTTCGTGATTAAGCGGCCTTTGATGAGTGATGTTGAGATTAAGAAAGAGTTTGATTCTGTCGATGTGACTTTGACTACGAGGTACGCGCCTGTTGTGTTGTGTGGAGAGGCAATTGTGAAGGTTACAGGGTTAGCTTCAACTTAAGCTACTGTTACTACGTACATTCAGTTTCCATTTTTGTTTTTTGCCCAGTTGAAGAAGCTGGCTCGCATTAGCTTTATGGCTGGGAGAAGCGGGCAAAAAGAAGTAAACGTTTTGTGAGGTGAAAATGACTATGGATATTTCAGTTTATTACAGCTTGATCGCTACAGTCATAACATCAATTATCTATGCAGTGATCGCTTGGAAACTCAGCGGTGAGGCTTTTAGCGAAACTAAGTTCCTGCGTACTGTAGCTCTTTCTTTTGCTATGGCTTTGGGCTTTAGTGTCACGGGAACTCCGTTAAGTAGCATCTATGTTTCGCCTTTTGCGTCAACCCTTGTCGGGGTAATCGGAAGCAAATATCTAAACAGCATCAAAGAAGTCGTTGCGCCCATTGCGAAGGACCTTGGCACAGTTGACGTTAGTAAACCAGAGCAAGCAGCTTTACAGGCGGCGCCAGCGGTAGAGAAACTTGCAACACCTGCACCTGCACCAACAAACCAAGTAATACTAGTAGTGGATCAACCAACTACGGCGTAACCTTCCTTTTTTTGGTATTACGTACATTCTAGGGTCTTGGCATGTACGTGGTGAACGTTAACAAGGTGAAAAAATATGGCTATAATATATGTTCAATATTCGGATGTTCAAAATCATTTGAACGCTAGCCTTAGCTCTGACGGTTTAACTTACACGGTTTTCGGTTTGCCTGTTGCTCAAGTGAGTTTTCAGGCGTATGTGGACCGCGCGAATGTGTATGCAAACGCGATTGTGGGGCAGGACTTGCAGCAGAGTGATTCGCGGTTTAGTTGGGCGTTTCTTATTGCTTTGGATATGGCTTGCCTTGGTGTTCTTGTGGCTGCGAGCGGCGGGATGCTTCAGGGCGCCTTTGATTATCGCCTCGGCGACTTGTTCATAACAAAAGGTAACATCAGCCGATTAGCGTTTGAGGGCGCCGTTAAAAGTTTTCAGGATGATTTGATTAGAGCTCTCATGAACTTTTCAACGCCCATAATGGCTGCTGAAGCTACGGCAGCAAGTGAAGTCCCAACTTACAGAGGAGGCCTCATGAACCCATGAGTTACCCTGACAAAGTCTTAGGAAAAGGCAATTACATAGTGGCGAAAGTGAACGGCGCCAAGATGGTTCTGTCAAGTGCTGAGTTTCAGCGGCTCCTTGATGATGGTTACGACATTGAGGTAGTAGGATAGGTGTCGCTATGGGAACTGTTCCTCAAAGCTATTACGATTTCGTCACGCATTATGCACCTTACTATTATGTCATTTCTACAGTTTTAAGCAGTGATGCGGTAGCGGGTCAGAAAGTAGTTGTTGTTTCGGATGGCACAAAGTTTCAAACAGGTTATCCGGTGCAGATAAAAGATGCTTCTAATAGCGAATGGAACATTGTTTCATCAGTTGTCGGTAATAACGTAACTATGCAGAATAACCTGCAAGCAACTTATCATGTAGCAGCCTCCGGCGCCGTTGAAGGTCCTGATCCTGCTTATGGCAAGGGCGCTTTTCCAGCTGCGTTCGCTATAGACTTTCTTTATCAAGCTTACTCGAGCACACAGTTTCAAAGCAACAAAACGGATATCCTCAATAAAATCACAGTCCTTGCAGACTTTATCTTAACTCAGCAATGCACTAACCAGGCTAAGAAGGCTTATGGCGGATTTGCGAGTGCAGAGGGTGGCACGCAGTACTGGAGCATTGATGCTGGGCGATGTATTCCTGCGCTACTAGAGGCTTATGATCTCTCGAGCGATAGTCGATATTTGAACGCCGCTATACTTGCGGGTTCAACTTTCCTTCAGACGATGCAGAATAAGCAGACTTATGGCGGTTTCGCTCGTGCGGTAGCAATTGACGATACCTGGCTGCTACAGCTGGATGTTGAATCTCTTTATTGCCTTATCGGTTTAAAACTTTTAGCAAATAAGTATGATACCTCAAATGCAACTGTTTACCAGGCTATTATGAGCAAAGCAGTCGGCTTTTTCAGATATGGCTTAGAGAATCTCTACTTAGACTTTGACCCTGCAGATGGTAAATGGCACCGTGTTGGCCTTGGTGAAACAGATGTTTATGATGATTCGATAGGCTTTGCCTTGCTAGGTTTGTACACGTATGAAGGTTGGAGTTCAACCTGCCAGCAAGTTTATTGTTTCCTTCAAAGAATTCGCGCTAGTGCTCAGTATTCGGCGTATAATCCTTCGATTTGCTGGCCTGGCTACATTGATGTTGTTAACAAAATGGCTGACTGCGCCTATTATGACGATCTTACAATCGGAATCCTTGGCACAATTCGTGCAGTACATGATAAGCCTTCTTACGCCTTAGCCATGCAGGTCCTCAGTAATCATCAGAGCGATTTCTTGTTTTGGGGTCCACTGTTCACGGATTACAGTCCGATCACGTCTCAGAAGGCTATGGCGAACGTTACTTGGCTTGCAAGGTTTTTCCTAGGTTATCAAGAGCCGTCAACGGACTTCAATAATCTTGTCAATTTGAGCGGTGAAACTCTTAGCCTGTTTCCAGTGCTGGAGGCGGCTGATAGTGTTACGTGGGGTGAAGCCTTAAGCTTCAAAGCGGTTGTGGCGCTTGGCGCTGTGGGCGAAGTTGTCCTTGAGCCTGGCTACATTACGGAAGATAACATCACCGTTTACAGTCTGCTACCGGTTCGTGTTCACGATAAAATCCGCAGGAATGGCGTTGATTATGAGGTCTTAACGGTTCAATGTTTCGACTTGAACGGTGATCCTCAGTATTATAAGAGTGCTTGTAGGAAGTTGATTATGCAATGAGCAGTTACGAAGACCCAGTTACTACGACTATTAGGCTTCTTAGCAAGAACATTCGCGTAGTCAAAGAGGATAGTTCCGTTGCAAGCATTTACGTTTCGCAGCAGTGGTATGACCGGGAACTCTTCAAAAACTACGATGCTCAAATTACTGTTGGCCTTAGTTCAAGTGAGGATCACAAGGTTGATTTGGCTGGTAGGATTCGCCAGCGTCGGGGTCGTTTGGTTGTTAATTTGTGGGCTTCAGATAAGCCTGCTTCAAGTGATCCTGGTAGGTTGATGCGTCAGAAAATGGTTGAAGAGGTCAACCGCATAGTTAGGCAGAACATGAAGATTCCTAATCAAACGATTTATGATTTTGCTGGGCTTGGTTATCCAAGTGGTGATCCTCATAAAGCCTTTTCAGCCGTTGCCACAAGTGAACTAGCGCCTACAGACACAGCTTGGGCTGAGCTTTCAGCACTGGATTATCAAAAGATTTGGTATGCAGATGCAACCGATTATAGCAAGAGTGCTTCAGTGAACCTTCAGTATGCGCTTATGCTTTTTCGCTTAAAGATTCCCAGTAAGGCTTCGGCTTTTCAGAGTATGGTTTTAATTTTTGTTGGTTACGGCACTGCTCCCGGCGGGAACGGTTGCTCAATTAAAGTTTGGAATCCAGCAACTAGTCAATGGGAAAATGCTTCAAGCGGTACCGGTAGCAGTAACCAGACAATTACAATAAGCCTGACGTCGACGGCGCCTAATTATGTTGACGGAAACGGATATGTTTGGCTTCTTGTTAGATCAACAAATTCAAGCAATGGAACCACTCCTGCAGTTTTGAACTGCGATTATGTTGGCTGCATGATTACAGTTAACGGGATCACCTATCTAGACGTCGTAAGTTATCAAGATAAAGACAAAGTTGACGTCAAGCCCTTCATTTTCAGGACAGCATTTGTCTTGAAGTCCTGGTCTCTTGAGGATATTGGAGGCATGTTCTAAACATTACAGTCATTTTTTTATGACAAAAGAAAAGGTGAAAAAGAAAAATGGTTGAAACGTATGGTGGGCAGGAAAGCCGAGTTTACTTTATTGTTGAAAGCAGCTATGGAGTTACGCCGACGAATCCAGTTATGATTGGAGTAAACGCTGAAAGCTTTGAGCCAGAATTGGACCCAAGCTTGATTAAAGTGATGGGCGTTGGCTCACGTGATCCGCAGGCGTTGTTGAAGGGTTTGAGGAAGCCGCATTTGAAGTTCTCGCATACTTTGCCGAGTGCTGCGCCGATAACCTTGATTCAGCACGCTACAACTCTTAACAGCTTAAGCGTTCAAGCGCTTTACTATAAAGGCTTATTCGCAAGCGCCACAGACATAATTAGCCTATTGCATTTGGGTTGCAGAATCGACAAGTTAAGCGTTGAATGCAGCGCCGAATCTTACATAAAAGCTACTGTAGAACTGATTGGGCAAGACTTGACTGTTGGAACAGCTAAGATTACTGGAGCAACGTATGGCGATTATGCTGGTGCAGTTCCGTTTTATCAGAGCAGTGTGCAGCGAGGCGCAGCAGATGGATCAAGCTTGACTGCTATAACGCGGGTGACTGACTGGAAATTCAGCATTGAAAATCACTTGAAAGAGGTGCCTGTAATCGGGTCTACAGCTTATTTGCTGAAATACTTGCAGGCAAGACAAAGAGTGTTGAGCGGCGAGTTAACTTTCGAGTTTGAGAGCAAAGCTGAATTCGACGATGTCATAAGCGATGCTGAGTTTAGTCTCAGTTTTGGTTTGGCTAGCAACAGTGCCTTGTTCAAGTACTGCAAGTGGAATAAAGTAAATGCGCCGACTAAGATTGAGGATTTGGTGTCGCTTAAGGCTTCGTTTGTTGCTAGGGACGTTTTGATGAGTTAAGGCGGAATTCTGCCTTTTACTACGTACATTGGGCTTTAGGATGTACGTGGTATGCTGATTTTATGGTAATGGAGATGATTTGAAAAATGCGAAAAGAAACCGTTGAGGTTGATGAGCGTTATGGCAAGGAGTACACTGGCAAATACGTTTTTCAGGAGATTACTTGGGCTAAAAGAAACCGTATTCTGCAGAAATATACGAGGTATAATCCTCAGACAGGCAGCGTTGTAACAACGGATTATGTGGCGATTCAGGCGGAAACCGTTTTTGCTTCGCTTGTGGAGCAGCCGGAGAACAAGCCGATAACGCTTGAGAACCTGTTAAGCGAAGGTGACAATGGAGTTCCGATAGCCTTAGGCGAGTTGCTTAGCAGAATAGCGAATAGGCTTAGTGTTGTGTCAGTTGACGAGACAAAAAACTGTTAAGGGCTATGAGACGCGGGAAACCGCATGAAGCCCTGACTGAGTTTCGCTTGTGCAAAGAGTTCGGTTGGACTATTCAGCAGCTCAAGCAGCAGCCGGCTAAGAGGTTGCAGGAGTTTCTTGTTATCCTTAGCGAAATTGATAAGCAGTCGCAGGAAGAGATGGAGAAAATGAAGCATCAAGGTGGTTTTAGATGAGTATTGAATGCACTGTTACAGTTAATGATGAGAATTTCGCAGGCAACATGGAAAGCTTCAATCAATGGCTAAATTATTATGTTCAATTAGCTTTAGAACAGAATGCACAACAGATTGCTTATCGTGCCCGGCAACTTGCCCCAGTACGCACTGGTCGTTTAATGCAAAATATCTATTCTCAAGCAGTATCAACGTGGGTTGTCAAAATTTTTTGTAGTGTTCCTTATGCTCTTTTTCAAGAATTAGGTACACGATACATTCAGGCTCGCTTGTTTTTGACTCGAGCATTGCAAGAATGTGCTCCTAATCTTTTTTCTTTACTTCAATTAGCGGTTCAAAATGCAGCAGTGGATGCTAGATCATCATGAGTTTAGGCGAGATAAGCGTAACGATTCAGGCTGTTAATGAAGCTACGCCTACGTTTCAGGCGATCGGCAGTGATGCAACTGAGATGGGTAATAATGTGCGGGCGTCAGCTTCCAGCTTTGACGATTTGGGAACTCACGCTGAAGCGACTACGGTGAAGCTTTCAACTGTGGCTCGGGGCATAAGCAGCGTTAGCAGTTTAGGCTTGGGTTTAACAACGTTGGCGACTGATTTCGGGTTGGTTGACTCGCAGACGACTAAGTATGTGCGTACGATTCTGGCGACGATAACTGTCGTGAGCGAAGTGGCCCGCTTGATAAGTTACTCAACGGTTTTGACAACGGGGCACACGGCTTCAGTAGCTTTGGATACTTCAACGGAAACAGCAAGCGCCGGAGCAAGCTTGGCTTCGACTGTAGCTACAAACATTAAAACGGCGGCCACGTGGCTTGCGACTACCGCGGAGAATGCTCTCAACATTAGTCAGGCTACTTTTCTAGCGTTGACTGGTATTGGGATAGCTGTGATTATTGCCGCTGCGGCTGCTGTGGCTTATTTTGCTTCGCAGATGAATAATGCAACTGCAAGCGTGAATGCATACAATTCAGCGGCTACTAACACGACTACTAACATGACGAGCATTTCTAGGGCTGGACAACAAGCTTTGTCTCGACAAGGCGTTGAGAGTGCAACACCATGAGTGTTGACATTCCAAAAATGACTATTGCACTGGGTTCTGTCGGCGTTTCTCAGGGCGACGTTGTTGAGGCTAAAGTGCATTTGGGCGCTACGAAAGAGGTTAGCAGCTGGGAGCTTAAGCTTCAGAATTGGAACGGAAAATACAGTCCTAATGGCGCTTATCCGCTTAATGTGGGTCAAGACGGCTATATCTGCATTGGTAGAGGCAGCAATGTGCCTCAGCTTATAACAACGCGTACAGAGAGCGTAAAGTTTGATTCTACGCCGTCGGAGTATTATGTTACGGTGGCTGGAAGATGCTGGGGCGAGAAGCTTTTCCGTTATAACATAACCAAAGACTACTCTGGCTACAAGGGCGAAGCAATCGTTAAAGACATACTTGATTACTATTCGGGGATAAGCCATGTACGTGGTGGCGTGGAGCTTGTTCAGAATACGGATACAACTTTTACGGCTCTACAGGTTTCGGATAAGCAAGCATGGACTCTTCTGAAGGAAATAGCGGCAGAAAGCGACCTTGCAGGCGTTATCGGCTATGATTTTCGTACTACGCCTGATGGGAAATTCGAGTTTTTCCCAAGAGGCAGCAAAACAAGCCCTGTAAGCCTAGCAAACTTGATAGAGTCTTATGAGTACTGGAAAGAAATTACAGCAATTCGCAACAAAATTACAATTTATGGTTCTCAGACTAAGAGTGTACCTTTACTCAAGGTTGATTGGACGCAGAGCTTGACGCCGACGGATGGTGTTTGGACTGCGCCTGTTGGCACTCTGAGCTTAGATACTAGCGGTATAGGTAGCCCCTACTGTGTAAAATGCAGTGTCAGTAACAACTATTTTGCAGAGTTGCTTTTTACGTTGAATACTGGGCATTTGGTTAATGCTGTGTTGTATCCTGAGCTTGACTTTGCTATTCAGATAGAAAGTTACTTTTCAGGGCTTTGCCAACTTGTGCTTTATGATTCTTCCGGTCGGACTGCTAGTCGCATGTTTAATATTCAGTCTCCAGGCAATGGTGGCTCGGCTGATAAGTGGACTACTGAAAGCTTCGATGTTGGGTCTTTGAATGCGTCTGATTGGAGTCTTTCTTCATCGAGTTTTGATTGGACGCAGATTTGGCGCATGGCCTTTTACTGTATGCCTACTTCGCCTACAGGCTCTGGAGCGTTCTGGGTTGATAAGGTCTATTTTGGCGGGCGCCGCTATAGCAGTGTTCAGCAGGACTCGGGAAGCCAATCTGCTTATGGTACTCGAGAATATATGGATACTAATGAGGAGCTCTACAGCGATAACGAGTGCGCATTAAATGCGCTAGCAACTTTGGCTTACATGAAGGATCCGTTCGAGTACATAACTCTGAAGAGCACGGTTATTGACTATGGTAGTAATCCGATTTTCCCAGCTGACAAGATTGCTGTTTCTTTGCCGAACGAGAATGTTAACGGCAACTACCGTATTTTAAGCGTTGAATATGATGTTAAATCAGCTTCCCAGGAGCTTGAGATTACTTTGGAGCTTGGTCATGAGAAGGCGTTGTTGGCGGATTATTTGTATGCTTTGCGGTCTAAACTGGGCAGCGTTAACAGGTACAAGGTTGCGAGTGCGTGGTAAGAAAAGCTTTTGGAGTGTGTAGGACTTGAGCGTTTGGGGCGGCGAGTCAATTCATGATGCAATTTTAAGCGCTTTAACAAGTGCTCCCACGGGCAAGAAAATTGCAAAATACGGCTTTACTTGGAATGGGGATGGCACGGTTGCCACAATCAAAGCCTATGACGGCAGTGGCGCTTTGCTTTTTACGCTTACCTTTTCTTGGAATCCTGATGGCACTTTGAGTGAGGTTTCACGGTCATGAAATCATGGCATAAAAATGAAAATTTGGAGGAATGAAAACGAAAAAACTAAACGATAAAATTGGTTGGAAAGCCCATTGGACAATAACCAAGTTCAAGGACCCAGACGACAAAATCGCTAACGCAATTCACAACGGCTTAACTGTGGAAGAAGCTAAAGTCTTGTATCCAGGCGCTTACTTTGGCACAGAAGAAATCGACCATAACGTTGCTTTGAACGAAGGCTTACAGTTGCTTATCGGTTTGATCGCGGGCACGACTGGTGACACGGGCAGTTTATGGGATAATGCGCATGCTTATCTTGGCGTAGGCGACAGCACTACGACTGCGGTCGCGACTCAGACAGGTTTGCAGGCAGCCACTAACAAGACTTACAAGGCGATGGATTCGACTTTTCCGACTCGTGCAACTCAGGTTTGTACTTGGCAAGCTACATTCGCAAGCGGTGACGCGAATTATAGTTGGCAGGAATACACTGTTGTTAACGCTTCAACTGACTCAGGCAAGAACTTGAATAGGGTTTGCGCGGATAAAGGCACTAAGGCTTCAGGCGAGACGTGGACGTTGCAGTTAGCAATAACGTTCAGCTAAACTTTTCTTCAACTTTTTGGTGTGTGTATGGATGGTTAAGCATAGTACTGTAGTTACGGGCACGAATAATGGAGCATACCAGGTTAGTGTGAATGCTTGGAACGCTGAGCATGACACGCCTGCTGGCGTTGTTTGGTTGTGGGCTGGCGCAATTGCTAATATTCCAGCGAACTGGCTGCTTTGTGACGGCTCCAGTCTTTCACGCACCACTTATGCTGTATTGTTCAATGCGATTGGCACGATTTACGGTTACGTAGATGGAAGCCACTTTAACCTGCCTGACTTACGCGACAAATTTGTGGTTGGCGCTAAACAGGATGTTAGTGGTGTTCCAGAAACTAATTTGACGGGTTCCTTAACCGCTTATGGAGGCGCAGTTACTCATCATCATGCAGACCACAGCGTCACGCAGCCTGCCATTTCTAATCATACGCTTACTCAACCTGTAATATCCGCTCATACTTTAACTCAGCCTGTTGTAGCAGCGCATACTTACACTACTTTTGCAGCGAGAACATCCTCAGCATCAACCTCAGCCGCTATATCAGCAGTAACAACACACAGTTTAACAACTAACGTTGCCATAGATGCACATGCCTTAACCACAAATGTCGGCATCGACGCGCACGCTTTGTCCACCAATGTGGCTGTAAGTACCCATGACACGTTATCTGCGCCTCAACCCTACTACGCCATGGCATACATCATAAGGGCGGATTAATCGGCATGACAACTGACAAAGGTATTGGAGACTTTCTGAAACCCACCATCGGGCACAAGCAAGACGCTATGAAAAATGCTCCCACTGTTGTAATTACTAAAAACAAGAAACAACTAAAGGAAATTTATAAGAATGTGACTGAATCTGTCCTTGTCGCTTGCCCAACATACCGAGGCAAAAGTTATGCTCTTGAAGCTTACATTCGCGCTTACAATGACTTTGTTTTTCCTTACAGAGCACTGTTTATGGTGGATAACACGGGGGACGGATTACAGTATTATGAGCATCTCAAGAAACTTAAGGTTCCATGCGACCACATTAATCCAACTAACAGTTTTCAAGAAACGTTTGCTATGAGTTGGAAAAGAATCTTTGAGGAAGCTAAAAAGGGCGGACATAAATGGGTGATGAGTATTGAACAAGATAACATCTGCCCGCCATTGACGTTGGATATAATGCTTAACGTGGCTGGTTTCTGTAATGCTGTTCACGTAGCTCATAGTTATCCATGGCATAAGTGCCAAAGTGATAAGGGAGTGTTTACGGGGCTGGGGTGCAATCTGATTTTAACCGAGTTGTTGGATAAAATCTTTGCAAGACCTAAGTGGTACACAGATGCGTTTGAAGCAGAATTAACGGAGTATCCAAAGATTAACGGCTTAGTTAGTTTGGACGTTTACAACTTAATTGACGTTAGGCATGTAGACGACGAAAAGGGTATAGAGTATTATCACTTCAAAAAGGAATCCATCCCTGAATTAACCCACGGTGTAGTCAAGGAAAAGAAACCTACCACGTACAAGTGAGACAACATGAGTATTCCTTATTGGCTTTTGCGTTACTTGCCTTGTTGGATGCATATATGCCCAAAGTGCAGAAAGGAAGTTAAACGGAATAGTCATGAGTGTCCTCATTGCGGAGAGAAGTACCCGTTAACGCTTAAGATTCCGCCAACATTCTTGAAAGATAAAAAGACGCTTGAAGCATACGTTCACAAACATGTTTTTCCGAGAATCGGCGAGTTTGAACGCCATTACCTAACGCAGTATTTCACGGTGCTTTTTAGCGACGGATTTGAAACTAATGATCTTAGCGCATGGACAACTGTTACGGGTAACATTGCTACTTCGACGTTACATCCTAATGAAGGTACTTACAGCGCTTATTTAGACGGTTCCGGTGCCAATTGGTGCAGAGAAACATTAGGGAGTACATACACTGAATTACATTTAAGAGCTTACTTCTACTTCACGGTTTCGCCAACAACGGGTAATTATTCGAATATCTTGACTTTACAGGATTCCACTGGCACAGTGACGTTGGAAGGTTGGGTGTACATTGTCGGTGGTGTTTCGCACTTCGGAATTTACGTTAACGGCAACATTGTAGATTCGGGAATAACAGTACAAACAGGGCAAGAGTATTGCATAGAAATTGCGATGTTAAACGCTGTTTCTGGCTGGGGCAAAATGTGGATAAACGACGTATTAAAATGCGAGTACGATTACAACACAAGCGCCAATAATCCGTATAAATATTTGGTTTTAGGTGCATTTAACAGGACTGGGGACGCTTACACCGCTTATGGCGACAGTGTTGTTGCTGCCGACGTTTACATCGGGCCCATATCAGGCGTTACTAACGTTTCCGTGGCGGATTCATTGGCGGCTTCTGATGCGGTTTTACGCAACAAGGCTTTGATCGTCGCGGATTCTTTGGGCGCTGTAGATGCGTTTGGCTTAGGCAACAAAACCTTACGTATTGCAGACTCTATAGGCGTCGTTGATCCTTACGGATTGTTTGATCCTGCCATTTTTGACCCTGCAATCTTTGACACGACCGCCATGTTCAATTTGTATGTTAATAAGACTTTGAAGTTTGCGGATTCTGTTGGCGCCTTGGATTCCGTTTTGGGTAATAAGTCGCTGATTGTTTCTGATGTGGTTTCGCTTTCAGAGTTAATTAACGTAGTAACAGGGGCAATAATCAAAACTGTCGCCGACGTCATAGGCATATCGGACATTGCTTTAATCAACAAGACAGCCGTAATCGCTGATGCCGTGAGCGTTCTGGATCAGGTGTTTAGGCATAAGCCTTCTGTGGCTGTGGCGGATGTGGTTGCGGTTGCGGAGGCTGTTTTAGTTTCGAAGCTGCTTATGGTTGCGGATTCAAGCTTGCTTTCTGACAGCGTTTACAGGAATAAGCCTTCGCTAGCTATAGGCGATTCGATTGGTTTGGCGGATGCGCTCCTGAGGAACAAGACTTTTGCTGTTGCGGATTCCGTGAGTCTTGCTGATGTATTTAATATTCTGAAAACCTTGAAAGTATCTGATGTATTATCGCTTGTTGATGCTGTTTCTACGCCTAGTCGTGTGTTGCAGGCGCTTGATGCGGTAGGCCTCGCGGATAATGCCTTTGTTAACAAGGCTTTGTTGGTTACGGATAACGTTAGTTTGGTTGAGGTTGTTTGGGCTGGAATTCGCAGGGAAACTGCGTTGTACTTGGTTGTTGGTAATTTGGTGGTTAATTTGCGAACTGGGAAGGTTGATTTTGCCCTCTAATGGATAGGTGAAAAAGGTTTGGAAAAAGAGAAAGAAAAAACTATCGTAGAGCAACTTAAGAATATTCACCAAGGTGATTTGGTGGAAGTTAGCTGGTCTGATGCTTCTGTAGGCAAGAGTCTTGGCAGCGGGGGGGCTATTGATGTGCCGGTGCGGAGCTGGGGAGTTTTCATCGGAGTTTTAGGCGTGAAAGCTAAGCATATCGTTTTGGCGCAGAACAGTTTCTGTTATGCTGATGGCCTTTTCGACTTGGATTATACTGCTATTCCATTAAGCTGGACAACTGATGTCATGGTGATTGCTAGAGGGTACATTCCTAAAGAGTCAGTAGGTAAGTTTGTTAACAGTTTTTTGGCGGGTGGGCATCGGATGCTTAGTCGCGGTCGGGCTTTTCAGCGTCATATTTTTCAGCGGAGGCTGAGCACGGATGGTAGACCGGATTAGGCGTGCTTTGACGCGTCGGCGCCGTGTTCCTGGGCGTGCTGTTGTTGTTGAGGAGCCTAATGAGACGCTTGTTTATGTGGTGAAATTCGGCATTGGCATGACCGTTTGCCTTTCGGCTATTGAGATTGCGAACTTGGCTATTCTGCATGCGTGGAACAGTGAAGTGTTTGCGTCGATTTCTGGTCTTTCAGGCATTGTTATCGGTGTTTTTGTTGGAAGAAAAACGTAGGGCTAAGCTTGAAAGAGTGCGCAGGAAGGTTAAGGAGCACCAGGTTACGAGCGTTACTAGGTAATTTTGCTGTTTTTGTGCATTGTAAATTATGGTTAGCGGTAGCTATTTACTACGTACATTAAGGCCTGTTACGTGGTGTTTTCACTTTAACTCTACTCTCTACTGATGCGGTTGTCAGTTTGAAGAGTGGTTTTTTAACGCTAATGGATTGAGTTGAGGTTGTATGCGTGATCGCCGGGAAGTCTTTAGGATTCACAAGTGCCAAAGGACTTATGATAGGGAACGAGGTAGATTTTCTTTCAACATTAGTTATGAGACGCATACTGAGTTGACGCCTAGGACTGTTGTTGTTGCTGAAGCTTTTGGGCTTGGCATTGATGAGGCTCAGAAGTTCCCTGTTTTGAATGCGGAGCTGCAGGTAGGTCCTAAGGATATCGTTTTGATTACCGGTGATTCTGGGTCAGGCAAGAGTGTTTTGCTACGTGCGATCAGGACCGACCTGGGCGACGAAGCAGTCGACATGGCTGACGTCCACGTGGAAGAGGATAAACCGCTTATAGAGACTATTGGCAGCACTGTTGAAGAGGCCTTGGAGCTGCTCAGCAAGGTTGGGTTGAATGATGCTTTCTTGTTCCTACGTACATACAGCCAATTGAGTGACGGGCAGAAATACCGTTACCGAATTGCGAAGTTAATCGAGAGTGGAAAAAATGGAAAGCAGTGGTGGCTTATGGACGAATTCTGCGCAACTTTGGATAGGGATACTGCGAAGATTATCGCTTTTAACGTACAAAAGCTAGCGCGTCAGCAAGGACGAGCGGTTCTCGCTGCGACTACGCATGATGACTTGTTTGTGGATCTCTCGCCTTCGGTGCATGTGCATAAGCGTTTCGGCGAGGAAATCGACATTAAGTATTTTCCTAATAGGCCTGCTGCAGAGTGCAGTTTGCTCGGGGAAATGAAGGTTGAGGGTGGCACTTTGGATGATTGGCGTAAACTGAGTGTTTTCCATTACAGAAGTCATAATGTGGGGGCAAAAAGGGGTATTTTCTGTGTCCGGCGCCGTGGTGAGCTTTGCGGTGTTATTGTTTATTGTTATCCGCCTCCGAACTGTGCTGGCCGCGGCCAAGTGTTGCCCAGGATGTCGATTAAGGACCTGAACAAGCAGTTGAGCATTATTAGCCGAGTTGTGGTTCATCCAAAGTACAGGACCATTGGGTTAGGTGAGAAGCTGATCCGCGAGACGTTACCGCTGGTTGGAACGCCGTTTGTTGAGATGATCGCGGTAATGGCGAAGTATAATCCGTTTGCTGAGCGTGCTGGGATGCGAAAAGTTAGTGTTCATGAGGCGCCTAAAGAAGCGCTTGCAATAGCTGAGGTCCTGAAGAAATTCGGTTTTGACGTGCAACTGCTTGGTAGTCAGCGGTATGTACGTGGTAAACTTGAGGGCTTAAGCAGTGAGCAGATATCCGTTTTGAAGGAAGCGTTTATCAAGAATGGTCATCAACGTTTCCGTAAAGAGTTTGCAGCTATGCGTCATGTGCCTTATGGCACCACGAAGTTGTACCGGGAAGGGATGGAAGCTGCTGATCTAGACCGCTTGGTCAAGCTGATCAGGATTGTCGGGGTTCTCCTGCAAACGAAAGTTTACCTGTTTTGGAAAAAACAAATAGAGGTTTAGAAAGGCGTCTGAGGTGAAAAGGGCAGAGTTAGTTTTCCTCAGATTTATTTTTAAAAACCTTTGCTTCCGCTTTTATTGATATTGTGCCAGGGCTAATATTAACCCCAAATGCATTAGTTTTATGCTTGCAATTATCGCATTCATATTCTGTGTTTTCCCTATGAAGCTCGCCACTATCAGGTTTCTTGCCTGGTTCTAAAACTTCCCTGATGCCAGATGGGTATAATTTGCCTTTTTTGCAAACAGGGCATAATTCGCCGGTTCTATCTTGCATATTTAATCCTCGGGCTTATTAGAGGCGATTTGCTGATAAATTTTACTTGAATTCAGGGGAATTTAATGGGTTACTTTTTTTGAAATTCGTAGGCGTTGACGGTTTGCCATGGGATAAAGTAGCCGTTGATTTTTATCCATGCTTCTAGGAATTCTGCCAGATTGTTGAATCCTTCGGCTTTTGCTTCTTCTTCGGTTACATTGAATAAGCGTTGTTGCCATGCTCTTTGCACTCGGATGTGGGCTTGTGATCTCTGATAGCGTCTGCAGGTGACGCCGTAGGTTCTTCCTGCTTTATAGGTTCGTTTGCTAAGGCGCCTGGTTTGGGTTTTTGTGCCATCCATGACTTTCGCTAGTAGAGGTTTTTTGAAAAGCATTTTTTTCGCCTAGTTTTCTGCTTTTTTGAGGAATTGCTGGATTAGCTGTTGATCTTCGTTGATGGGTTGCATATGTCGGCAGCGGCTTAGTAGCATTGCGTAGCCTTCTATTTTTTCGCCTGTTTCTAGGTATCTTTTGATGATTTGTTTTTCTTGGTTGGTTAGGATGTATTTTCTCATTGTTTTTCTTCCTAATGGTGATTGTTCACGTGGATATTTAAGTTTAACTGTGGTTGATTAACTGAAATAGATATATTTATAAGCTGAAATAACCGCTGTAGTTATGAGGTTAAGCGGATGACAACTCAAGAAACAATCGATAAGTTTCTTTTAGAATCCAAACCCGTGGATCGGATGGAGAAAACTATCGTTAGCTTGAAGAATGTTAAGGGGTTGTGCCTGTTTTGATGGTTGAATCTCAAACTAAGCTTCTAGGCTTGATTTTGGCGGTTAAGGATGATGAGCAGCGCTTTGGTTACGCCTCTAAGGCGCATTTGTTGGCGGTTGCAGAGTACATTATAACCAACTATGCAGGGTACGGTTACAGCAAGGAAGAGTACACTGCAGCAATCATTCTCCTGGCCCGATATCACATGGCGCCTCTAGCTGATCGTGTACGTGGTAAACGCCTGATCGCGGCTGAGTGTGCTAAGCAGTATGATGCTAGGTGTATGCATTGTGGCGCCGTAATCACAAGCAGGAAGAGCTTGGAGACTGGCCTTGGCGTTGTTTGCAGGAAAAAGTTAGGGGTGAAAGCGTGAAGGTTGATCGGCGGTGACAGGTCAAAGTCTTCCAAATGCTCGAGAGATTTTTTGATGGTGTTTTTCCATGCTTTTTAAAACACGCGAGGGAATTTTCGGCTGCTGAGTTTGCTGAGAAGAGCAAGCGGGTTTTGAACAAAAGTTAAAAGGTCTAATGTATGTGGCTTGTCTATGGGGGTTGGTGTAAGGTTTGACGGTTATTTCGCCTGAGAGGCAGCGTATAGCTAAAGTTTTCAAGGAGCATATTGATAGGGCAATAGAAGAATTGGGTGTTGGTTATCAAGTGGATCTTCAAGGCAAATTTGATTCCACGCCTATACGCATTGAAATTGAGGTTTCGACTAAGGGAGGGATTCCTTAAGATGGTTGATGATGGTTATTCGACTGTTCGGCTGCCAAAGAGCCTGTTAGATGAAGTGGATAAGCTGAAGGGTAAGCGTGGTTTTACTGGCCGGTCGGATGTTATTAAGCAGGCTGTCAGGGAGTATTTGGATGAGTGTTATCGTAGAGGCATAATTCAATAATTAGACGTCTGGGAGTTTCCAGCCTTCTTTTACTTTCTTGCGGATGATATCCTGGATCTCAGGGATGGTGAGGGCGAAGTCGATGTGTTCGCAATTGTTGTTTTTGTCTAGGTCGCAGAATATTCCTTGTGGCTTGAAGTAAATGTCTGCTATCAGGCCTAGTTTGCGATCCGTGATTCTTACGCCTTCGTCGTTTATGTTGAAGTGTTCAAAGCGTGGTAAGCTAACGCTTTTCTTAACCTCTTCCATTCTTAATCTTACGGCTTCATGTACGAAGTCGGCTATGCTTTTGTATTGTGGGTTTTCTTTTACTAGTTTTTCGACTTGTTCTACTAGTTCCCGTTTGAGGCTTACGCCTCTGAAGTCTTGGTCCTCTTTTGGCAATTTCTCTCCTTTCTCTCCCCCTTTATCCATGTGAATCGGGGATGTTATTGTGGCATATCTGCCATAAAAAATTTACGGTTTTATTTAAAATATTGCTAGCTTGAAATTTTTTTCTCGTTAACTTTATGCCTTAATTGTGCCACAAAATTTATATGTAAATCGTATGTAGGGAGAGTGATTATGGCATAATTGCTATAGTGAAAGGAGTGATATGTAGTGCCTGCGGGAAGTTTCAAGGGTGTAAGTATTAAAACAGAGCTTTACACTCAAGTTGAAAATTTTATTGAAGAAAATCCGAGTTATCGGAGTGTCGCTGAGTTTGTCAGCGAAGCAATCAGACTTAGAATGGAAGAAATCACTAAAATTAAAGCGGGAAAATATCAGGGGGCTTAGTGTTCTTGGGGAATAGGCTTTTTGAAGGCACTGTCTTTGGGAGGTTTTGCGTGTTTATGTCACGCGCGTATTTGGCGTACTGTTTTGAGGTCTCCTTCTCTCTTCCAAGAGGCTTCCCAAACAAGGATACAAGCCCTTCTTTGCAAAAGGTAGGTTGAGTGAAAAATGACACATGATGAAATATGCGATAACTGCGGAAAAATGGCAGAACTCAAATTTGAATTCTTTTACAACCGAGACGGCCTAGTTGACAGTCGAAGATACCGATTCTGCTATGATTGCGGCGTGAAAATTGAGGAACTTCTCAAGGAAGGTGTTAACTGATGCGTTTTCAGATGAAAATTAACGGTTGCCACTCCTGCTCAATCAGGAAAGGTTGCTCAGACAAAAAGATTCCATGCGCCATTAAAGCGCCTGAGCTTCACACTAGCAAACGGAGAGGCGTAGTTTTGCCGAAAAAAGCGGGGTGTGCGTGATGGTTGAGTTGGATGCGAAGTTTTGTCCGATTTGCGGTTGCAAGTTGCACGTCGACGGCAAGCGGTTGCTGTGTGATCGGCATGGCGAAATGAACGTTTACTTGGATCATGATCCGAAGGTTGCTGAGGGCGCGTTTGATGAGCGTGTTTCTGATTTGGAGGCAAAAACATGACTGATAAAAAAGAGAAGCCTGTGATTCTTTTCAAAGTCCTGCATAACATGCAAAGTTGCAATGGCGGCTCTCACAGTTGGGAGCTGGGCAAGAAATACACGGTGCATGGAAAGTTGTCGATGTGTAGTGCTGGCTTTCATTTAACGACTAATCCGCAAAGTTGGCTGGAGCAGGGCTGCCGAGTTTATTTTGCTGAAGCTTTCGGGATTGAAGCGTGGAAAAACGATAAATGCGTTTGCAGATCTGTTAGGTTGCCGAAGAATCAGGATCCAGAGGGCATTTCTAAGGAAACTTTAGCGAAATGGAAGCCTGAGCTTGACGCTGTCTATGCGAAATGGAAGCCTGAGCGTGACGCTGTCGATGCGAAATGGAAGCCTGAGCGTGACGCTGTCTATGCGAAATGGAAGCCTGAGCTTGACGCTGTCGATGCGAAATGGAAGCCTGAGCGTGACGCTGTCGATGCGAAATGGAAGCCTGAGCTTGACGCTGTCGATGCGAAATGGAAGCCTGAGCGTGACGCTGTCTATGCGAAATGGAAGCCTGAGCGTGACGCTGTCGATGCGAAATGGAACTCTGAGCGTGACGCTGTCTATGCGAAATGGAAGCCTGAGCTTGACGCTGTCGATGCGAAATGGAAGCCTGAGCGTGACGCTGTCGATGCGAAATGGAACTCTGAGCTTGACGCTGTCTATGCGAAATGGAAGCCTGAGCGTGACGCTGTCGATGCGAAATGGAACTCTGAGCGTGACGCTGTCTATGCGAAATGGAACTCTGAGCGTGACGCTGTCGATGCGAAATGGAAGCCTGAGCGTGACGCTGTCTATGCGAAATGGAACTCTGAGCTTGACGCTGTCTATGCCAAATGGAGAAATGTACTCTTCGGAAAAATCAGAGAACTCTTTCGCTTACAAAATAAACCGAGAAAACAGAGGTGAAAGCTTGACTAATAAAACGAAGAAAGTTTTCTTAGGAACTATCGCTTGTCCTGAATGCCAGGCAGAGATTAACATTTTCAAGGAAACGGAGATCATTGAGGCGGCTGTTCCTGCGGAAAAAGAAGAGCGCTTGATTGCTGAGCGCTTGTCCGGTAAACAAACAACTTTGGACGAGGAGACGAAATCGTGACTCAACTGGACGTTTTTCCGCGCAGCAGCATCACCCTTAAGTTGCCATGCTGGAAACCTCAGCCCGTGCCCGCGGGCGAATCAGAATGCGAAGCCATCCGCAAACTCGCGGTTGAAGCCGTCTACAAAATCTGGAACACGGAGCATAGGCCCGCAGACCTCATGGACATCTATGTGATAGTTACCGAAAAAATAGGCAAGTTGCGAGCAGACGACGAGTGGCCTTGGCGGGAGTACCGAAGCAAACGCACTGTAGACCGCAGAGTCAATGAAGCTTCAAGCAAGGATTTCTATGCTGACGGAATCCCGAAGATTTGCGCAGTGACAAGCGGGGTCTATCAACCTAACCCAGCGCTTTTTGAGAAGAAACCTTTGGAGGCGGTTTAATTGAAAAACCGCAAAGAGCAAAAAATGCTATACAAAGCAACCCACAGGTATCTCTGCCCTCAATGTGAAGGAAAAACAGCAAAGCAACTTATGCTTGAGAATATGTTCGACATTCCATTTCTTGTCAAAACAAAGTGCATAGTGTGTGGATATGATGGAATGTTGATTGAAGTTCCTAACAAAAAGGTGACTCTTTCAACTGGACACCACGTAAAAGGTCTAGGTGAGGCGAAAAAATGAATTTTGGTGAGGTTCCCGAATTGACTTTGCGCCAGCGGTTGAAGCTTAAGATTTCTGGCTATGCTTTTCTGCGTTGGGTTAAGCCTGAAGGCTACTTGGGTGCTGTGGCCTTGTACGTGGTAAACTGCCCAGTGCATGGGTTGTACCTGGATACTCCGCATGGTCACAGAGAGTATTTTATGTGTCCTTCTTGTTTGGCGGAGGCTAAACGTTGATGGTTACTATTGATGAGCTTAAGCAGCGGTTTGGTCCATCAAAAAATGTGGCGCCGTATGGCGAGTGCATTGTTATCCAGGGATCTGAGTTTGATCCTGATTGGGAAGCTGACTTGGGCGATCAGGGCTTCGCGTGCCATTTTGGCGACTTGGATAATCATGCGGTTACTTTTGTGCCCTTGAATAAAATTGTTTCTAAGAGTGGGGTTGTTTTTGTTCCGTCTGCAGCATCCAAACAAGTTCAAGGTAATGGAGAGGTGAAAGAAATGGATAAGAAAGTTGAAAATGAAGAAAATAAGCGTGTGAATTGGCAACCTGAGGAAGATGCTCTTCTCATTTCTCTTTGGAATCAAGGCTCGTCTATTCCAGATATTGCCGTGAAAGTTGAGGAAAAATATCCTAGTCGAAAAGGTAACTCAGCTAATATGCGTTTGAAGAGGTTGCGGATTGTTGGCCAGATTCAGCCGAGAAACAAACATGTACGTGGTAATGTCGCAAAGGAAGCGTCTTATCAAGTTGGAGGTGAAAAATTGGAGAATTCTGAGGAGAAAAAGTTTAAGGGTTGTCAAAAAGGGCCTGATTGGACGCCTGAAGATGAACAGCGTTTGTTTAAGCGGATTGATGAAGTTTCAGGAACGATAGTTCAGAGGATTGCTCAGATTATCACTGAGTTTCCAGGGCGCAGTGCTGTTGGAATTAAGCAGAAATATGAAAAGTTGGTTGCTAAAGCAAAGCAAAAAGCTAAGGAAAATACGCCTATGGTCCTTGAGGCTAAGGCTGAAAAGAGCGTTGAAGCAACAAAGCCTGAAGTTGCATCGGTTGAGAAGAGGCTGCAGATTCTTTCTGAAGCCTATGAATCGCTGAGACAAGGATACGTTGAGTTGAAAACTGACTTCTTAAGGCAACAAGAATTCATCGTTAGTAGTATGGCAACTGTCGGCAGCCTAAATGATGTAGAAGCGAATTTACGTAAGGACCTTGCTAGGCACGAACATGCTGTTTCTGGTAAAGTAATGGTGCCCATGGAGGGTTCTCAATAGTGGTTTTGACTGTTGCTGCTTGTATTGCAAAGGATTGGGATCATGCGCCCGTTAAAGTTGAGAAAATAAGTGATTTGGTTCTTGATTGGTCTCTTTATCCTCGAAAAGAAGTGGATCAGCAAGTTGTAGGTGCGTATGCGAAGGCTTTGGATGCTGGCAGCGTTTTTCCAACGCTTAAAGTTGGCTTGTTCCGGGGAAGGAAGATTGTCCTGGATGGCTTTCACCGTCTAGGTTCTCGGAAGCTTAAGAAAATTGATTATGCTGACTGTTCAGAGTTGCCCTTTACAAGTGAGGCGGAGATGTTTGCTGAGGCGGTGAGGCTTAACAGTGGCCATGGCAAGGGCTTCAGCGAAGTGGAGCTCAAGGATAATATTGCTCGGCTTAAGAAGTTCAAGTTTGACGTGAAAGATATCGTGGCGCTTGTGCATGTTCCGGCTGCCGAGATTTATCGGGAGTCTGCTGCGCCTATCGTGACTTTGACGGCGCCATGCGGCAAGAAGTTCCATGTGGATTCTAAGAGTGGGAAGGTTCAGCCTGGTTTGAGTGGCCGTGAACTCGTGGAGCTGAAGGGCGCTTTGGTTCTGTTTTGTAGTCTGGCGGAGTCTGGGCGTTTTCCGCTGGATGATCCTGTCATTAAAGAGTTGGTTAATCGGGCGCATTTGGATTTTGAGAGGTTGCGTTTTCATGTTTAGGGTCTTGTATCGTGGGGTAAGATGCGGTGTTGCCCGGTCCTCTAAGGTAAGGTGTGGCGCTATTGATGCCAGGTATGGTCCTGTGGTGTGTAGTGGTGCCCGGCAGTGTATTCTTAGGCGTGGTCTGGTGTTTCGAGGCTTTGCGTGGCTTGGTCTGTTGAGGTCCTGTCCGGTTAGGCTGAGTAAAGTAGGGTTTAGTAAGCTTTTATTGCGGTGTGGAGTCCGGTCCGGCTGGGTCAAGTCCGGTTTGGCTCGGCAAGGTGCTGCAAGGTGTTATTACGGTATAGTTTGGCGATGTCCTGTTTTGTGCCGTGGAGCTCGGTGGGGTACAGCTTGGCTTTGTAAGGTTTGGCGTTTCTTTGTGATGTCCGGTTGCGCTGGGTGGTCAACGGTGGAGCGGGGCTTGGTTTTGCTTGGTAAGGTGCTATCGTGGTTTGGAGAGGTTCTGTTTTGTTGCGTGGGGCGGTGTGGTGCACTGTACGGTTTGGCTTTGCATGGTTTGGCGTTATTGAGGTTTGGCAATGTCAAGTGGGGTCTTGTGAGCCGCGGCTTGGCACGGTTGCTTCAATCTTTGCTTTCATTGAGGTTAGCAGTGGTGAGGTACAGCAAGGCGAGGTCAGCTTTGGCGCTATTAAGGCGGGGTCAAGTTTGGCTTGGTACTGTCCTGTCGTGTAAGGCATGGTGTTCTCAGGTGCTATTTTGGTTAGGTCATGTTTTGCGGTGTCCAGTTAGGTTCGGTTCTGTGATGCCTGGCTTGGTGATGCGATGTATTGTGAGGCATAGTTCGGTAGGGTCCTCTTATGGTAACGTGAGGTTACAAAAATGAGTCAAAACTTTAAAACAATAAATGTTGAAATTAAGGGCTTAACGCCCTTGCTAATGAACCGGTTGAATCCGGAGAGTTTGAAAAGTAAAAGTAAAATGAAGACGCAGAATTACAGTACAGAGAACGATGCAAAGAACAGCGCTTACATGGCGGTGATCGACGGCAAAAACCAGCTTTATATTCCTCAGGAATGCGTGCAGAGCATGCTGATCAATACGGCTAAGCAGTACAGGGTCCATAGGGTTTCGCTTTCAAGTTTGCTTGCTGGCACGATGCGTGTGGAGCCTGACAAGATTCCGCTTGGCACAGCTGAGTACGTGGTTGATGAGCGTGCGGTTGTGATCCAGTCGCAGCGGGTTCTTAAAGGCAGAGCGAAACTATTGCAATGGAGTGCAAAGTTTAAGCTTGTCTATAATGTTAAGTGGCTGCCTGAAGGCATCGAGGCTACGCTGAAAGAAATTTTGGAAGATGCCGGTGTCCGGATGGGTTTGCTGGATTATAGGCCTCAGCACAAGGGCTCGTTTGGAACTTTCGAAGTTGTCAGCTTCACCTATGATGGCCAAGAAGTAGCTGCCACTGAAGGCGCCGCCGTCACGACTGAAAGCTAGTTAGGTGAAGTTATTGGCTGTGGGTGTTTGGCCAGAGGAGGTTTATGGTTAGTGGCTGCCGTTGGGGAGGGAAAGGTTGGTTTTGCTCCGTACTCTGTAAGCTCTGAAAAACGTATGTTTGGCAAAACAGAAGCCGGTCTGAAAGTTAGCAAGTCGGAGAGCAACGTTGGCTCCGCCGGCGCCAGCCCTCTATGCCCCAGTTGCAGCCCTAAGGTGACGAAGGTTTATCGTGATGGCCTGCGTTATCTTAAGGATAAGTCGACTGTTCAGCGTTGGCTTTGCAGGGATTGCGGATTCCGTTTTAGTGAGAAACCGACCCTTAAAGGGTCACCACCGTTACAAGAAACTTCTGAAAGGTCATTAAATACGTGCAGTGCCTTAGCTTCTAAGCGCCAAATATGCGCTTTAGGAGCGAAAAATTTGAGTGCAACAGAAGTTAAGACTGTTGCGGGAGACAAAAAGAAGCCACTGAAACTAGATCTCTTGCCTGAAACGATGCGCGGTTACATTGTGCAGTTCACGGCATATCTGGAGCGGAACGGTTTTGACGAAGAGAACACTTATCCTGCTATTTTAACGCGGCTTGTCGCTGATGGCGCGGACCTGCTGGATTCGGAGAACGTTAAGGCTGTTATTGCTAAGAAGAAAAAGGCTAACGGGGAACCTTGGAGCGGTAGCATGAAAATGATTGCGGCATGTGCTTATGATGCTTTTTGCCATATGCAAAAGGTTACGTGGGAACGGCCAATCTATTACCAAGATGAAATTGAAATCATTGTTCCTGATGAGAAAGACTTAGATCTGTTAATTAGTGCTGCAAGTAAACGTATGGCTACTTTCCTGTTATGCCTTAAAGAGACGTTTGCTGATCCATCTGAGGTTCTTGCTTGTAAATGGAGTGAGTTTAAAGACAATGTGCTCTACATCAATCATCCAGTGAAACGTCATTACTCTGGTCATTATGAGTTGTCTGCTCGGCTTGTCTATATGATTAATGCTTTACCAAGGGAGAATGAACGGATTTTCCCGATGAGGTATCGAATTGTCGCTAATACTTTTCGCGCGTTGCGGAGGAAAGTTGCTAAAAAATTCAGTAATCCAGCTGTTCTACAGATTAGTTTGAAGAGTTTTCGTCATTGGGGCGGTTCAATGCTTGCTTATGTGACTAATGGTAATGTGCCTGAGATTGCACGAGTTTTGCGGCACAGGTCCTGGAAGAGTACTCAGCGATATGTGCATACGATCATGAGGCTTAGAGATGAAGATTTTGACGTTACCAGTGCAACTACGTTAGATGAGATTCTTGCGTTAGGTAAGGCTGGCTGGCAGAAATACGATGAAGTTGTTTTCAAAGGTGTTACTTATCATTGCTATCGGAAGCCGAAGCGTTTTGGTGCATTGCGGAAAAATGATGTGGATACGTCCAAAACTGAGGGGATAAGGTACTATCCACATGAGGTTTAAAATAGGGTAAATTAAGGTGTAGAAAGCGTTGAATGCTACTCCAAAATAGGCGTAGCCAGCTAAAGAGAAGTAATGAAAAATTAGATTCCAGAACAAGCCAATCATGTTACCTGCTGTTAACATGCAGATTTTTTTTAATACGCTACCGTTTAGCTGAAAAATTAGCGAGACGAAAAGTATATTGAAGATTAGTAATGTGACGGTTGATTGGAGATTAATTAGGCGGAAAGAGGCTATGAGGCATAGGATGATTGCTTCTAAGAAGATAAGCGAAGCTATGCGGTTTAAGGTTTCCACTTGTTTCCTCCCCTTTCTCTTAAGTTTGGCGCTTTGAAAGAGGAGTCTAATTTGTTATTTGTTGTTTTAAGTCGTCTGTAACTGTGTTATAGAAGAAAGTTCTAGTTAGACTTAGGAACGGAAAGAACCACGTCATCTATTACTCTGCAAAGAACTTCAAAAACCTCTTCTGCATTGAGATTGTCGGTATCTAAAACCAAGTCAAACGGAGCAAAATCCTCGCCTAAAGCGAAACCGTAAAGCTTCTTGTATATTGCCTTTGTGCGAGATTCTTTTTCTTCCAGCACTTTGAATGCTTCGTTAAGGGTTATTTTGTCGCGTTCGGCAACTCTTGTTGCTCTCTTCTCAATTGAACCCATTAACCAAATCTTGAAGCCTTCTTTAAGCAGCCACGGCATCGTCCAACTATCCAAGAGGACATTGCCTTGCTGTGCGTATTCTAGGAGCTTAGCATCTACTGCCTTGTCAAATTTAGGGTCAATTACTCTTTCTTTAAGAAAATTTAAGCCTTCAAGGCTCTCCCACCAGCCTTGACGCGAAACGTCATAGCCTTCTGCCTTTGCCAGTTCTTTAAGCGCGTCGCCGCCTGAATAACATTTTAGATTGTATTTTTCTGCAAGTTTTTTGGACAGAGTGCTTTTTCCTGTTCCAGCCATTCCTGAAATGCAGATTACGGTTTTTTTCTCGGCTAAGCATGTTTTTGTGTTTTTAGCCATTTAGCGTCACCACGTTTTCTGCATCAAGTTTCGATGGGCATTATGCCTATTATGCGTGATGAAAGCAACCCGAAGAACAGCGAACAAATGGGATACCAGTAGAATACGGGAATAGCCCCAATGCCTGGCACGTAAGCCATAGTGGTGCTTCCAAACGTTGGCGTTAATATTAAAAACCAGACAATTAGATAAATGAAAGAAATTCCAAACTGGACCATTTGAGGCTTCATCATTTTTGTCTGCATGCTATTTATTTGAGATTGCCTCTTTTTGAGTTTTTCCATTTGCTTTTTATCGTTAGCTCGCGCAGCTTTCATGGTTTCTGACCGGTATTCAGCCATTTCTTT
>Ga0208192_1000296_pt1 | contig 48771 bp, 37 predicted proteins | sample June2015DPH_13_1_2_FD_184711 | JGI IMG/M metagenome (GOLD analysis project Ga0208192, IMG submission 184711) | Peatland microbial communities from SPRUCE experiment site at the Marcell Experimental Forest, Minnesota, USA - June2015DPH_13_150... | ecosystem: Environmental > Terrestrial > Soil >... | reverse complement strand
TGGTCGGCACCACCAGCACGTTGCTCACCTGCGAGGTCACTATCGTCACCCCCGCCGTCATCCCCGGTAGCAATTCCGGGTCCGCATCCGCCACCACCACCCGCACCGCGTACGTCACCGACCCACTCGAAATGGCCGGATCCGTGCTCACCGCCGTCACCTGCCCTTGGTAGTTCTTGGACGGAAACGCATCAAACGTCAGCGTCGCACTCTGCCCCACCTGGATCGTGCTGATGTCCAGCTCCGAGACCGGGATGTCCACGTGCAACTGCGACACATCCGCCATCGAGATCACCACCACCCCCGACGTCGCCTCATTCCCCACCAGAACGTTCAGCGCCGAGATCGTCCCGTCGAACGGCGCCGTGATCTCCGCCTCCGCGATCGTCGCCTCGTCCGCCGCGACCTGCGCCTGCGCCGCCGCCACCGTCTGCGGATTGACCCCGTTCTGGAAATTCCTCAGCGCCGCCTGCGCATCCGCCAACTCCGCCTTGGCCAAGTTGTACTCCGCCGTTATCTGCGCGACCGTGGACGGGTCAACCGCCGTGATGGTGCCCGAAGTGACGTCTTGCTGGTAGGCGGTCTGATAGTTCTGCAGCGCCTGCATATACAGCGTGCGGTTGTCATTCGTCGGGCTCGCCCGATAGTGAGCCAGGGCGATCTGCAGGTCTTTCTTGACGGCGCTCAGTGCCGCGGGTGCATAGTTGAGCACATAGGTGTTGTAGTTCGTCTGGGCGCTGGTAAACGCGATTTGGGCGTTGGCCAGGGCGAGTTCCGCGTTGGCTTGCGCGGTCAGCGACGACTGGGCATTCGCGAGCGCCTGCTGCGCGCTGACCAGGTCCTGCTTGGCCAGGTTGACGGTCGACGGCAGCGAAGCCGGATCCAGCGCCGCCAGCACCTGCCCCTGCTTCACCGCCTGCCCCAGCTTCACGTTCACTTGCCCCACTTCCCCCGTCGTCCCAAAGCTCAGGTCCGCCGTCCGCACCGCCGCCAGCGTCCCCGTCGCACTCACCGAGGCCGACAGCGTCCCGGTCTCCACGACCTGCGTCTGCAGCGAACTCAGCATGGCCGCATATTGCCGCGTCCGGTAGTAGCCGTACCCCACGTACCCGGCCACTGCGACCACAATCACGATCGGTATCCAGATCCATCGCTTCAGTCTCTTCATGTCAGATCTCCCCATCGAAATGCCCGTGTCCATCCGGGTAGGCCACTCCTTGAAACCGACCGACCGCAATATCACAAACCACAATGGAAGAGTAGCGGGAGGATGTTCAGAAACGGTTTAGGTTTTCTTAGAGATCTCTGAGCCGACGAGGATCAAATGGAGGACTGGTTCGAGGGAGCCTTCACGAAGCGCCCCTCGAATCCAAAGAGCCATGGGCAGCTCACCCTTTACCCACTCGGCGCCGCGAGCCGACAGAGGCATCCGTTGGCGCTGGCATCCCGGACCAGAATACCAACCAAAAGCATCCTGCTCCACTCCCTGGGGGTTCGTGCAGTCTCTGCGTCTCTGAAACCACGGACAGCGCGATCCCCCGGGGCACCCGCCCCGAACGGGCAACGGCCCCATCCTCCCCGCGAAGACCCGATCGCTCCATCTCCAGCAGGCAAAGGCTCCCGGTCTCACCCTCCAGCCAATCGAGGCAGAGGTTCTCCCTAACTGCCACAGTCATAGAGCGACAACTCCTGAGTCCCGCCAGGGCTCCCTGAAGGCCCTCTATTCAATCCGTTTGTGGAGCTCTGCGGTCCTGCCGTGGTCCCGTCGGGTGCGCCCGAATTGCTCGTCGCCGTGCCAAATCCTTGAACCACCTGGCACGCCGATGCCACCCATGAGGAGACATTCGAATTACCGCCAGAATCGCGGCCACTCGCGTCCAAGTAGATGAAGCGGAGTTTGCCCTCAAGAACCATCTTGGCGAGCTCATCCGGGGTCACAACCTGGTCCTGACCCATGAACCCTCCCATGTACAGGACCGGCCTCCCCGTCGCGAGCACGTAGTCGGCCCCTTGCATCGAGCTGGGGACCGCCATCAGGCAATAAATGCCCTGCGTCCGCGGCTGCAAGTAGTCGAGCAGGGCCTCATTGACCTGCAATCCCTCATGATTTGATGGCGCGACCGACCCACCTGCATAGGCGCTCGGCAACGACGGGTTCGCGCTTGGGTTGAATGCGGTCAGACCTGACCAGACCATAGGACTGATCAATAGGGCGCCCATCACGCAGGAGATACCGGCCAAGGCCATAGGCCCAGACTTGTGGGTTGCAGTCGCTACCACTAGCAGCAACACCCCGAAGGCGAAAAGACCAGCTGGCGCAAGTTGCCACGCCAGGTTGTTGATGAACGCCCCTGCCGTCAAGACCTGGAACCCCAGGGTTGCTGCTGCCGCCGCTGATAGCAGAGTGATGGCCAGCCAAGGGTGGCGTTCGCTCAGCCGCCAGAGTTCCACCACTGCAATTGCGAACAGGGCGGCTATCGGGGGCGCGAGCATGGACAGGTAGTACGGGTGAAAGAAACCGGCAATGCTGAAGAACGACCCGCCGATCACCAACCACCCGCCCCACAAGACCAGAGTCTGATGTTTCGGAGCAAGCGGCCAGCGCCTGCCAGCACTGGCCAATAGGAGGAGGGCGCCTGCCAACCCGAAGGGCAACAACCAGCTGGCTTCCTTGTTGAGCGGCGGCAGGAACAGCCGCAAAGCGCCAGGCTGGCCGATGTCCATGGACCCTGTTCCTCCAGGCTGAGGACCATTCCCAAGAGGCTGGCCTTCGTTGTTTCCGGGCCCGGCCGGCTGGCCAAATCCGCCGGGGTTCCCATCCGGCCCGCCCCCCGGAAGGGCACCACCGTCCCCAAGCGGAGCTCCCAAGGCCAGGGCGCCAGTTCCCCCGGGAGCCTGCCGAGCAAGGCCGCCAGCAGGAGGCCCGCCGGCAAGAGACCCGCCTCCCGGGGCGCTGCCGGGTCGCCCGAACATGCCCACCAGTCGGTCCACGCCGTTGTAGACGAGCAGGAGACTCACTTCGGAGTTGTCTCCACTGCTCCCAACGTAAGGGCGGGCACTGGCCGGAGTCAGGTCGACAGCCAGGACCCAGGAGAGCGAAATGACCAAAAGCAATGCGCCCGCGAGGGCCAACTTCCATACCTTTTGCCTGAGGGCTTCGGCAGAACCCAGAAAATAAAGAACCACGAAGGCCGGCAAGGGGAGGTACGCCTGGAGCATTTTGATGTTGAAGCCGATTCCGACCAGAGCGGCACCCAGAAGCAGGAAGCGCAGCCGGCCAGTCTCGGTTGCCTTGATGAAGCCCCATGCCGCCAGGAGCAATGTCAGGATCAGCGTGCTGTCAATCGTGTTGTTCCGGTCCGTGGCGACCACGACCGGCGTTATGGCCAACGCCAGCCCCGCGAGCAGGCCAGCCACCGTGCCGAAGGACCGCCGGACCAAGTGATAGAGGACAATCACCGAGGCGATGCCAGCCAGGATCTCGGGCAGCAGCAGGGCCGGGCCGTTTACCCCCAAGAAATAGGCCGAGAGCGCCTGGAGCCAGAAACCGAGCGGGGGCTTGTCGACACTGACGGACGCGCCTGGCTCCGCAGCCACGAAGAAAAAGTTGTGCCACGACTTGAGCATGCTTGCAACCGCGGCTGCATAGTAGTGGTTGGCATCACCGAGGGCTGCCAGGTTAACAATGCGCATTGCCACGGCCACGGTCACAACCGCAGCCAGAGCCGCCAAGCGTCCTACGTCGGCCCGCGAAATCCGGCGGGCTTGCGCCGCCAGGTTCCCCTCCGTGACCCCCCCAGAGTTCTTTTCTATTTCTGATGTTTGCCTCGCGTTACCCATGTCCAGACCCGTGTCGGACAACCCATGGACCCTCGGGTCGCGGCCGCACCGCTTCTTGACCCCGGTGAACATCCCGGGCCAATCCGACGGCCCGCGCCCCGGTTCCTTCGAGTAACTCTTCGAGCACGACGGAAGAGTAGCGGGAGGGTGTTCAGAAACGGTTTAGCTTGTCTTAGAGATTTATGAGCCGACGAGGATCAAATGGAGGACTGGCTCGAGCGAGTCTTGAGTACTACTTTATTAGATGGTCTGGGCCGTCCCTGCAGCGGATGGCCGTGTCAAGCACCTACAGGAAGACCTGGTCGGTGACGAATCGTCTTCGGACATGGAGACTGGTCCGCCCGGGTGAGGGAAAGAACCTGCCGCCCTGGGAAGGCGGCTCGTCTCTGGCCCGCCGGTCCTTGGACAGGCTGACCAGTTACCGGGTGACAGATTCAATGAACGACACAATCGACGAAGATCAACTCTGCGAATCGGCCTTGACTTTGGTGCATCAAAAGGATACCCTTTCGATCAATTCGCGATCGTGATTCACCAGGCACGTTTCAACCAGAGGGCAGTAGGCAGCCTCGAGGGCGCAAAAAAGGGCGCTGAGGCTGGCACCTGTGGACGAACTCTCATAACCCGGAGGTCGCTGGTTCGAGTCCAGCCCCCGCTACCTAAACAGCCAACCGAGGCCCCTTGAGCCTCGGTTGTGTTGTTGAGTATCCAGTTCGCATTGCGCAGTTTCCAGCCAAATCACAGTGGATTCAACATCCTGCAATCAATGACCAGCCCGTGGGGCTCGTAATCAGCTGGTCGCTGGTTCACGTCCTAGCCGGGCGGGGTTATGGCTTACGCGCTTACCTCAGCTCGTCGGGCTCGTTGAACCTCCGCTACCCGATTCCTTGCACAACCGTACATTGTCGGGCCGGTAGCCTGGAGGTCTACGGTTCCCTGGCCCGGACACCAGGACAAGCGAGTGCTCCCCCCGTTACTAAAATGAAGAACCGAACCCCTCTGAGCCCCGCTTCTTCCATGTTGGCCCTGTATTGGCCGGTCCCAGGTTCCACTCCTTGAGGCGTCCCCCGCTCCAACCATTCTCCACAGGCCTCGTCCCCGTCATGCATCGACCGATTCTTGCACAGCCGACAAGCTTAGACGGAGTTCCCGGTCACTCCAACCATGAACCCGCCTATAACCGGAGAAGTGTCGCCAGATTCCGCTTGCGCCGAGCGCCCCAAGTTTCACTGTTCGGCCATGCGGTTGAAGCTGGAAGCCAGTGCGGGATAGAGCTCCTTGTAGACCGAATAGGATCTCCGATAGGCATCAATCCACGCAGGATCCGGTTGTGTTGCTCCAGTAATCCTGACCGAACCTCGGCACGCCGCACCCACGTCTTCCCAGACCCCTAGGCCGACCGCGGCCAGGAGCGCTGCTCCGTAGGCTGCCCCCTCGGCCGTGTTGACAGTCACCAGCTCGGTCTCGAAGACGCTGGCAAGGATCCTCTGCCACAGGGCGCTCCTGGCACCCCCGCCAGAGATGCGTACCTGCTGAACCTCGCCCAAACTTGCTCTCTCAATCAACTCGAAGCAGTCTTTCAAGCCGAACGCCACCCCTTCCAGCACGGCCCGCGTCATGTGCCCTCGGCCGTGCCGCAAAGTCAGACCGATCCAGGCGCCCCGCGCCAGAGGATCGGGGTAAGGCGTGCGCTCACCCGACAGGTAGGGCAGGAACTGCAACCCCTCGCTTCCCACTGGGAGGGCCTCGGCTTCCCTGAGCAAGTTTTCGAAACTCATATTGGGTGCGAGGCTGTCGCGATACCACTGCAAACTGCCTGCCGCCGAAAGCATGACCCCCATGAAATGCCACATTCCCGGCAGGGCATGGCAGAAGGCATGCAGGCGGCCTTCCGGCTCGATCCTTGCCTCCGGAGTCGAAGCGAAGACGACCCCGCTGGTGCCCAACGTCAGGGCGACAATCCCCGTCCCTACCGCGCCGACCCCTACCGCTTGGGCGGCCTGGTCGCCTGCCCCCGCGGCGACCGGTGTGCCCGTTCTCAGCCCAGTTGCTGCCGCGGCTTCGGACGTCACCCGCCCGGTGAATTCGGGGCCCTCAAAGGTGGGCGGCATCCAGACCGGGTCAATGCCCAGCGCCTCAAGTACCTCGCTTGACCAGTTGCGTGACTTCAAGTGAAAGAGAACTGTGCCAGACCCGTCGGCCTTGTCCATGGCATACTCGCCGGTCAGGCGGTAGCGGATGTAATCCTTGGGCAACAGTACATGCCGCACTTGCCTGTATACCTCCGGCTCGTTTTCCGCCACCCACAGAATCTTGGGGGCAGTGAAGCCCGTGAGCGCCACATTGCCGGTGATCTGAATGAATCTCTCCCTGCCCACACGGCGGTGGATTTCATCGCACTGGGATTGAGTCCGCTGGTCATTCCACAGAATCGCGGGACGGAGGACAAGACCCGCCTCGTCGACCAAGACTAGCCCGTGCATCTGTCCGGTCAGACCAACCGCCCCGACGCTTTCACCACCTGTGCCGGCCTTCTGCAGGACGGCGCGGATGCTGGCCGAGACGGCCTGCCACCACTCCGCGGGCTCCTGCTCTGACCACAACGGCTTAGGCGTGCTCAAGCTGTGCGGAGAGGCGGCGGAATCTACAACCTGCCCACCTTTGTCGATCAGCAGGGCCTTGCTGCCGGTTGTAGAAATATCAACGCCAAGGAAAAGGGTCCGGACCATAGCTCACCTTGCGCATGACAGCAAGTCCACAGTCAGTTGGTCCAAGCGGTTATGCTTCTGCCCGCGACCAACGATCTGGGGCAAGTCGAAGGACTGGGCTTTGAGGCTAGGCGCCTTTTAGGGCGTGTACTTAGCTATGAATGGACTTGTGCGATATCAAAGGGCTGGAGCATGTCGAGTCCGCTGGAAGTGACCTCGGCGGACCATCCTCCAAGCCTGCCGGGTCGCATAGTCAGATGCGTGTAGCGCTCGCGTGCACAGCGTCACCCACGTCCGCTAATCGGTTGTCCCGCCGCAGACATGCTGGAACATACGATAATCCGAAACCGATGAGCATAATTCAGGTACTGTCAATTATGCTCTGGACGTATCGGCAAGCTTGCACCGTCACGCAGGTACAGTGGAATGCGGCACAGCGGCGCATCGGCGGCATTCCATTGCCCACCTCTCAAGGAGACTCCACTCCAGGCGTCGGTCCAGGTGCTGCCATCCGGCAAATAGACCTGGCGCGAGCGGGCTCCTTCATACAGGACCGGCGCCACAAGGATGTCAGGCCCGAACATGAATTCGTCTTCGATCGCAAAACAGTTTGGGTCATGGCAAAAATCAAAGAAGAGCGGCCGCATCGGTGGTGTGCCCTTGGCATGAGCCTGTTTCATCTGCTCCATGATGTAGGGACGTAACCGTTCACGCAGTCTCAGCAATTCTGCAATGATTTCATAGGCCTCTTCCCCAAATGACCAGACTTCGTTGGGCGCGCCGTTGAAATCTGAGCTATTGGGCTGACGATGCCCGTGCAGCCGAAACAGGGGGCAGAATGCCCCGTATTGGAACCAACGCACGATCAGCTCACGAAAATACGGTGTAGATGGGTCGCCGCCACGAAAACCGCCGATGTCACTTGTCCACCAGGGGATGCCACTCAACCCCATATTCAGCCCGGCGCGAACCTGCGCCCGCAGCGCTTCAAAAGTGGATTGAATATCCCCAGACCAGACCGCCGCGCCATAACGTTGGCTACCTGCCCAAGCGGAACGGCATAGAAATACCATTTCCTCTTCGCCTTCCGACTTCATCCCCTCATAGAATCCTTGAACATGCTGCATGGGATAGACATTGGCTACCGATTCACCATCGCCAGCGTAAAAGCGCAGATTCGCCGGTATCATCGGGAGCATTTCCGGCTCGCATGCATCCAGCCAGAACACTTTGATTCCATGTTGGTAGTATCCCTGCTTGACCTTCTCCCAAATGTATTTTCTGGCTTCCGGATCGGTGGCGTCATAGTAGTGAACATAGATGCCGTCTTCAGCGTGATTGTCCACAAAGTACATGTGAGCAGGCGATCCGCTCATATTGCGAACAATGTATCCTTTGTGCCACATCTCCTGATAATTGGCGCTTAGGCGGCTGACGGTCGGCCAAACAGACACCATCACCTTGACCCCCAACTTCTCAAGATTCTTCACCATTCTGGCCGGATCTGGCCAATGTTCCGGATCAAACTGCCACTCACCATGCCGGGTCCAATGGAAAAAGTCAATCGCAACAACCGAGAGCGGCAAATTACGCTTGCCATATTCTCGCGCAACAAACTCTAACTCCTCTTGGCTCGCATACCGCAGTTTGCTCTGCCAGAACCCAGAGGCCCATAGGGGAAGCATGGGAACGTGCCCTGTGACATTGGCGTAGTTGGACAGGATCTCCGCCGGCTGGTCGCCTGCTGTAATCCAGTAATCTATCTGGGGAGCGGCCTCGGCAACCCACCGCGTTGCATTGTAGCCAAGTTCCACCCGTCCGATGGCCGGATTATTCCAAAGGAAGCCATAGCCCCTGCTGGAGACCAGGAATGGGATGCTGACTTCCGCGTTTCGCTGGACCAGTTCGATGACGCAACCCTTTTGATCCAGGCGACCATGCTGGTGCTGCCCCAGCCCATAGATATGCTCGTCATCGTATGCTTCAAAGCAGGCGTCGATGTGGAACAGATCCCCTTTGACATCATCGTAATGTCTCGCCGGGACCGACAAATCGTGAATCGGCTTTTCTCTGAGTAGCTCCTTGCCTGTATGGGCGTTCAGGAAGGTGAGTTCGCCGAGCGAACCGACCCTGACAAGCATTGCGCCGTTTCGAAGGCTGGCTCCGCCGCCCTGCATATCGATTTCAGACAGATAGTCGCCCTGATCCAATAAGGCGCTTGGCCAGTCTTCTCTCATGTGGCTGAGGCGCGTGGCGCGAATACGCACTCCATCTCTTGCCCAGGGCTCAATCTTTAGAAGTTCATAGTCGAGGTGACAAAACAGGCTGTTTTGAGTTCTGCTGAACTCAACCATGGGCATTGTATTTGCATCTGACATGTAAGCTCACATTGCCTCTCTCGGGGCCAATGGATGTCTCATCGGTACCGCCAACACCGATTGTGCCCCTGGGTACTCTCTTCCTGGAAAGGCCAGGTATCTACCTCAAGATGGATGTCATCTGAACAGTAGCGTCCTCCATACCATGTTTGGGCGTCTCCCTGGCCCTTCAACGTTTCCCTGATCCCAGCCCACACATCGAACCAACTGGCGAGAGCTCCCCGCGGCTTCGCCGATTCTATCTGCTTCGGAAAAAGAAAGGTACCGTCTTCTGTCAAGTTATTGCTCGAACCCAAACACGCATCTCGCCAGGAGCGCGGTTGTCCCAGGCATAATAGGGTATTGCGGAAATATCCATGTACTTCGATGACGGTTCTCTATGTCTGTACAGCGTGCCCTCCCACCCGCTTTCATCAACAACACTCGCTTTGCCACGCAATAGGCTAATGCCGCCAAGCAGATTGTCCTGGTGCTCTATTCCAAACTCGTTCGATAAGACCTGCCCTGGATCAATTGCGATTCGGTCGAGGATGATCCCGCCGTGGTCAACGCCCTCGAGGCAGTACACGATTGGTCCGCGCTGCATCGCCATACGTCCCTGCAAATAGCGCACGGCCGGATGAGCCCAAACCGTCTGGATGGGCATTTCCATCCGGTACCGTACAACATCACCGGGATGCCACTCGCGCTGGATCGGCAGATACCCATTTGCCTGGGGTTTTGGGTTGGTAACCGGAGCATCATTGATGCGAAGGTCCCATTGCTCGCACCAGCCCGGCACGCGGAGGCGCAAGGTAAAAGTCTGCGGATTGGCAACGCCAATCTCAAACCTCACGTCGCCATCCCAGGGATACCTTGTCACCTGGCGGAGGCTCACGTCACGCCCATTGACTTGTAGTTTGACGATCCCCTGTGCATAGAGATGCACCCATACATCGTTTGCCCCCGTGGAGTAAAGGTACCTCCCCAGGCTTGCCAGGGTGCGGGCCAGGTTCGGAGGGCAGCAGGGACACTCAAACCAGCTTTGGCGGTGATGGCCCCCGGCGCTGGCTAACGGGTTCTCGTAGAAGAAGCGCGCTCCATCCAGGGATACGCCGCTGAGGAAGCCGTCATATAGCCCGCGCTCAATGACATCCGCATATTTGCTTTCGCCTGAGAATTGCAGAAGGCGGTGATTCCACAGGATCAGACCGATCGTGGCGCAGGTTTCGGCATAAGCGGTTTCATCCGGCAAGTCATAGTCCTGCGTGAATCCTTCATTGCGGTACGACGGCCCAATTCCTCCCGTGAGATACATGCGCTTGGTGACCAGGTTATTCCACAACCGCTCGCAAGTTTCCAGTAAGGTCGTATCGTCCTTTTCGTGGGCCAAGTCCGCAACCGCGCTGAACAGGTACATCGCTCGCGCCGCATGCCCCACCACTTTGGTTTGTTCGCGAACGGGCGCGTGGGCCTGGCAATACTCGTAAGTCTTAGGCCAAAAATCGGCAGGGTCGTCGCCGCGTCCCCACGCTTCAATGTCGAAATAGTGTGGTTGTGCCCCACGCTCGTCAATAAGATACGTCGCCAACTCTAGATAGCGTTGATTATGCGTGGCGTGATAGAGCTTCACCAGCGCCAGTTCGATTTCGGGGTGCCCGCAATAGCCGCGCCGCTTGTCCCGTTCGCGCCCGAAGGTGGCATCGATGTGGTCGGCATAACGGCACAGTGCATCCAGCAACTTGCGCTGGCCAGTGGCCTGGTAGTGTGCGACAGCACCTTCGATCAAATGGCCGGCGCAGTACAACTCGTGCCAATCGCGCAGATTCCGCCAGCGCATCTCGGGTTGGGCGACGATGAAATGGGTATTGAGATAACCATCTGATTGCTGGGCGTGGATGACCTTATCCGCCAACTGGTCAACCAGTGTTTCCAGGGCCGGATCGGGGTGCGTGGCAAGCGAATAGCTCGCCGCCTCGACCCACTTCGCCGGGTCGGAATCTCCAAAGATCAAGACAATCGGCGACGGCACAGGTCGTTTGAAGTTCAAATCGAACGCGCTGATACGGCCTGTTGCTTCACACTGCCGGTAGATATGCGGAATGGTGACTGTGCGATTCACCTCGATGCGTTGCGCCCAAAACACGTCATCGAAGGTAACGTTGGTAAATGGGACAGGCTCAAGTTGACGCTTGACGGTTGGCATCGGCTCTCATTCCCTCCTCAGGTGCCAGGGTCGCGTTCCTAGGTCAACTTCCTTGAAGTTCAGCGCCGGTGTCAACGATGTTGACAGGCCGGTTGGGCCCCTCGGGCAGCTGCAACCCTCCGCCCGGTTGCACGCTGCCTCGGGTGTGCCTGCGCCCACGTTGACGGTGAGTATCGGGGTCCAGCCCATCATATTTGCGAAAGCCGCCCTCATCGGCGTGGGCTGAATTGGATTGATATTCGCCTTGATATGCGGCGCATCCCTAGTGGTCGAGAAACCCCCGAACAGGCGTGGGGCCGCAGGCGCCACCACCCCGAGCGGCGACGTTGGCTTCAAGGAATCACCGTGATGGCGTAGGCGTCATGCGCGCTGCTCCATTTGACTGTGAGGGTAAGCGAATTGTTTGCCACGGTCATGCCCTGATCTGAAACCACTGCCAGATCGCTCACGTACCCGGCAACTTCTGGGATCTGTTCCACCGTAACGTGCGTTTGGCCGCTGCTCTGCAAATAGGGAGGTATGTTATCGAGTTGCACCGTGACTCCGCCGGTGACGCCGCCACGGCTGCCCAGTACGATGGTAGCTTTCCTCACCCTCGAATCTGTGGCGGCGACGCCGTCAACCGTGGAACCGGCCGTGACGGCGACCCGCGTGCCGGTCATGTCTGCGTAGCGTTTGTAGGTCCACCAACCCCCCATGGGGTGGTCGGAACCGGTGACTAGGTCGCCCATCCCCTCATACAAGCCGCCCCCCATGCCCCAGTTAGCTCGCAGGGCGTCTATCCCGGCGCGCTCGAACCGCCCGAGGTACCAGGCCGACGGGCCGGCCAGTTGCTCGTTTGTGTTGGCTCCATATTCATTGACCTGGTACCCCTGCACCGAGATGCCGCGCGTTGCCAACATCTCATCCAGGTTAACCTTGGAGGTTTGCGGATCACTATCTGTAACCAACTGATGCCAGCTGATGTAGTTGGGAACGACATTGTTCGCTTTGACGTAGTCGACGTAGGTTGTAAACCAACTCCAAGCTGGATCGGGCTGCCCCGCCGTGCTGGGGCCAACAATCACCGCGCCCGGAATGGCAGCGCGAATCTGGTGGTAAGCGCGTTGCCACATACCGAGGTACTGGGTTTGGTCGCGGCCCCAGAACTGAACCGGCGTAATCAGATCTGGTTCATTCCAGATGTCCCATTGGACATCCGAGCCCGTCATCCCGTTGGCCTTTGCATCATTAATGACCTGGGCCATGAAACTGGTGAACTCCCTCCAGTCACCATTGTCCCCCGGCCAGCGCGGCACGTGGCACACGCCGTCGGCGCCCCACAGATCATGGGGCAACAGGATAGACTTCGCCCCAATGGCTTTCGTTCTCGCATAGTAGCCTTTTACCGAGTCCCAGCGACGAGTGTACTTTCCATTCACCCAGCCACCGTCGGGACAATCCAACTGCGCTCCACCTGCGCGGATAAACCTGACCTTAATGTCACTCTGAAAGCCTTGCGCGGGTTGAGTACCGTTTTCGGACAGGCCATAGATGAAGCCGGAGGCCCGGTAAGTGGGCCTCCCCAATTGCGTCGCGAAATCAATCGTGACCGTGTCAGCGGTATTATGGGTTGTCATGCCTGATTGCGCACAAAACGCCAACTTGACCGGCAAACTGGGTGTTAGCCATAGGTATTCTTGTGTCTTAGCAGTGGCATTTAACGCCTCCTGCCCGAGACATCATCCGTCAGGTTGTCCTCAGCGTTGCTGCGGCGCCCTGCATAGTTTTTCCGGGTGTCTTCTGCCTGCTCTGTTCCCTGCGTCGCTTCCTAGATGACGGCGAAACATCAGACAAGTTGGCGAGAGGCCCACACGCGAGGGGCGGCGCCCCGACGGAGGCGCCGCTCTGCGTAGCCGCTTTACTCTTTGAGCGCGCCAGCGGTGATTCCTGCGGCGACGTAACGCTGCGCGATCACAAGCAGGAGTGCCCCCGGGATCGCGGCGATCAAAGCTAGCGCCATGACCGCGGGCCACTCCACCGAGAAGCCGCCGATGAAACGGTAGATGCCTACTGTGATCGGCGTGTGATGGGGATTGTTGTTGAGGATGAGGGCGAACAGGAAGTCGCCCCAGCCGAACAGGAATGAGAACAGGCTGGCCGTTATGAGCGCGGTGCGACTGAGGGGCAGGATAATCGACCAGAAGATGCGCCAATGCCCGGCACCGTCGACGACTGCCGCCTCAGCCAGCTCCCGAGGAATGCCTACCATGAACGCGCGCATGATGATGATCGCGAAGGGCACCGCGATCGTCGAGTCGGCCAGAATGACCGCCAAGTACGAGTTGAGGATCCTAATGCGGCTGAATACTGCGTAGAGCGAGTTGGCCACCACGATGCCCGGGGCCATCTGAGCCAGGATCAGGGCAACCAGAATGAGCGAACCTATCCGGGCACGCACCCTGGCAAGCGCGTAGGCGGCAGGGGCGGCAACGAGCATCATCACCACGACCGTGCCCAGCCCATAAATGAGGCTTGACCGGATGTACTCACCCGCCGTCGCCAGAGCCTCGCGGTACGCGTCGAGCGTCGGACTCGGGGGAACGAACGGCGGTGGATAGCGTAGAATATCTGTCTCGTGCATGAACGAGATGTTGGCGATCCAGTAGAACGGGAAGAGCATGAGCCCGGTGATGACGAGGCCCGCCAGGGTCCACCCCAAGCGCTTGGCGAGCCGAAGCGCCTCTCCTCGGGATCGAGCGCGCGCTCGAGTCGCGGCTGTCGCGCTCACTGCCCCGCCTCCCGTTCCACGCGGTAGGCGTAGCGCAAGTAGAGCAGGCCGAAGATCAGTACCACCACCATGAGAATGTCGCCTGCGGCCGCTCCCAGACCGAAGTCGAGCAGAGAGAACGACAGGCTGTATGCATAGGTGTTGAGAGTCTGGCTCACGTTGGCCGGCCCGCCTCGCGTAATGGACATGATCACGTCAAAAACCTTGAGCGTGTAGACGAGGCCGAGCAACAGGACCACAGTCGACACAGTGCGGAGAAGGGGCCAGGAGATGTAGCGGAACCGCTGCCAGGGACTGGCACCGTCGATGGCAGCAGCCTCGTACAGCTCGCCCGGTATGGCTTGGAGCCCACCGTAGAGGATGACCATGTTGAACGGGATGCCAATCCAGATGTTCGCGATGAGAACCGAGATGGGGGCCAGGTGTGGATCCGTCAACCACGCTATGTGCTGCGAGGTCACACCGAGCGTGCGGATAACAAAGTTCACGACCCCATAGTCCATGTCGAAAAGCCGCACCCACACCGCTCCCGAAACGAGAACTGGTGCCAGCCAAGGCATGAGGATCAGCGCTCGAAGAACGCCGCTGAGCGGGAACTTGCGTTGAAAGAAGAGCGCGATCGCCAAGCCAATCGCGAACTGGAAGAAGAGCGACCCGAGCGTGAATACAACCGTGTTCCTAACGGCAGTGCTAAAGTCTGGATTGCTGACAAGGCGCTTGAAGTTATCGAGCCCAATGAACGGCGCTTCGCCGGTGACGAACGATTTGGCCGTGTAGCGTGTGACGCTCATATAGAAGTTGAGGAGGATTGGGTATACGTAGAAGGCCACGAGATAGAAGGCCGCCGGCCCGAGAAACAGGAGACCGATGAGCTGCTCGCGACGCTGCCATCGCCCCACCCGGTGAATAAGGGGTGCGGCGGCATGCGCCGCCGCACCCTCGACGACACGCGCCATATTCGGGTCGTCGCGATCCTGCTTAGTTGCCATCACTTCAGCGCACTCTCCGCCTGTTGCTGGGCCGCCGTCAGAGCATCCTGCGGGGACTTGGCACCGGTCAATGCTGCCTGGATCGCATTCCATAACGGCTGGGACACTTTGCTGTAGTTGGGTCCGAGGTTAGCTGGCGGGCCGGTCCGCGAGAACTCGGCAGCAGCGGCATCCACGAAGGACTTCATGTTCGGGTCGTTTGCAACAGACTGGGCTGCCACCGACTGCCTCGAGGGGATGTATGCCTGGAGGGTCGCCCACTCAAGCATCTCCTTATCCGAGAGGAGGCAGTTGACGACCTTGCCTGCCGCCTCCATTTTAGCGGCGTCGCCGGAATTCGGGATCGTCAGGACCTCGCCTCCCATCGGACCAGGAGCGGCGCCGCCGTCCGGCTTCGGGATCGGAACCACGCCGAAGTTGATCTTGGCTTTTTCCAGGGCGCTCAGGTTCCACACGCCGTTCTGCTGCATCGCCGCCTTGCCGGCCATGAACTGGTCGTTCACGTCGCCCTGGCTCCACTGCACGACGGACTTGGAAGCGTAGCCCTTCGTGACCAGGTCGGTCCAGAACTGAAGCGCCTTGACGGCTTCAGGTGAGTCGAGCTTCGAGAGGTCCGCTCCAGCGCCCCAGAACCAGGGCTCGAACTGCCAGGAGCCCTCCTCAGTCGCGGGCGCTGAGAAGGCAATCCCGTACACGCCGCCCTTCGTCAGCTTGGCCGCAACGTCCTCGACCTCGGCCCAGGTGGTCGGCGGCTGCACGCCGGCCGCCGCGAACATATCCTTGTTGTAGATCAGCGCCATCCCGTTGATGCCCGGGGCGATGCCGTAGACCTTGCCCTTGTACGACCCGGCCTGGATGAGGTTCGGGTAGAGGCCGCTGAGATCAACTCCATAGTCGGTCAGCGGTGCGAGCGCGCCCGTGTCCGCGACCTGCTGCAGATCGGGGTTGTCGATCCGGAGGACGTCAGGCAACTGTTTCTGCTGCGCAGCGAGGAGCACCTTCGTGATCAGCTCGTCACGCGGGACGGCCTGCCGATCGATGGCGATCCCAGTCGATGCTGTGCACTCGTTGAGCACCGTTTGCCACTGCGTCTTCTGGGGATCGGCACTCTGATAGTCCCACTCGCTGACCTTGGTCACGGCGGGGCCAGGCACGCTTGTCGCAGTTGCTTGAGGCGCTGCAGGTGGCTGGGTGGCAGCCGGAACCTCAGTCGCTGCCGGAGCCTGAGTCGCCGCGGGGGCGCAGGCTGACAGAATCATGGCAACAGCCAGGATGACAGCGCCCAAAACGAACAATTGCTTTTTCATTTGTTTCTCCTCCTTCCCTTTTGGTGAGAAAGTCTATCCATCGGTTTGCTTCGTACGAGATGTGCTGCGCCGCACCTGCAACTTGGGCGGCACAAGGATTTGCTCCGGGACAGGAGCTTCCGAATTGAGCTGGCGGATAAGTATTTTGGCAGCCTGTTGACCGACTTCATGCCCTGGCCAATCGATGGCTGTCAGCGGAGGCGTCGTTAGTTCAGCTTCGCTACCAAATGCGATACCGACAATTGAACAATCATCAGGCACCTTGCGATCCATGTCCTGCAGGGCACGAATTGCCCCAGCGGCAATCGTGTTGTGCGCCACCACCAGGGCGGTCAATTGGGGCTTTTCCCGCAGCAAGTCCTTGGTAGCCGCATAAACGCTCTCAGGGGCAAGTTCATTTTCACGGTAGATGGGAGTCAAATTGAACTTATCGACTGCGGTCTGGAATCCTTGCCGGGTGCGGATGGCTGGCCCCAAACCTTCTTGGAACCATTTTTCCGGATAGGTCAAGAACCCGATGTGCTGATGTCCCAAGGAAACCAGATGAGCAAAGACCTCCATCACCGCATTTTCGAAATCCAGATCGATAAAGCTCAATCCTTCGTTATCTTCGCAACGGCCAATCATTACAAAGGGGAAATTGTTTTCCCGAAGCAAATCAACTCTCCAATCCTGGAGAGCAATTTGCATCATGATTAGGCCATCCGCATATGCGCCCCGGCATAATTTGAGCAAGCTCGTCGGCGTAAGTTGTCCAGTGATCAGGCCAAAGTAGTAATCCTCTTCGCCCGCGCCAGTGGCAATACCGGTGATGAAATTCATTTCTATCTGATTCGAGATTAACCCGGGGGTAGTTAACGGATAATGCAAAGAAACTGAGCGAGTCCGGCCAGAGGCCAACCGCTGAGCCTGGACGTGAGGGACATACCCGTGTTCCTCAATAACCTTGAGCACACGCTGCCGTGTTTCTGCTGAAACATTTTTCTCGTTGTTGACGACGCGAGAAACTGTTTTCATGGAAACACGGGCTTTGGCTGAAATGTCCTGCAGGGTAATAGCCATTCTTTAAATCGTTCTCGATACCTCAAACCCGGGGTGACTTCGATGACAGCGCTGTCAATGACAGCGCTGTCATCACTATAGAAGAATGAGGCACCCTTTGTCAATAGAGTAGCACCCGTGATCTCTAAATAGGACTTAACAGATGAATTTCACCTGGTAGTCTGCGGCAGACGTCACACCTGTCCTGGCGAAAAACCCCATCCGCCCAACGATGGACTCGGATCGGACGTGCAATACACTCTATCGACCGATTCTGTCAGGCTGTCGAGGGATCAATCCGCGTGTCCTCCATTGTCAAGCCATTAATCCGACTCGTCTGCTCCATATTTCCTTCTCTGGATCAGGCTTTCCTTCACCTCACCCTGCCCTCTCGCCATTCGGTTGTTCTCACCACAGCGCTCGATGTCACGCGTAGCAAAGCCGAACTCATCGCCGAGAATGCTCTCCTTGGTCAGCAGATGATCATCCTCTACCGCAAGGTCAAGAAACCACTATTCGCCCAAGCGGATCCCCTCTGCCTCGTGCTCCTCGCCAGCCATGGCCAGAGTTGGAAGGAAGGCCTCCTTGTCCTCGAGCCCGATGCGCTCCTCCACTGGCATCCCCAGGGCTTCCGACGGTTCTGGAAGTTCCAATCGCGGGACCGGGGCGGGCTGTCCTGGCCAAAAACCCCATCCGTCCGAAAATGGGCCTGGATTGGACTTGCACAATGCTCCTACCATGGATTCTGACCGACTATCTAAGGATCAATCCGCAGCCTTCGAGATTCAATCAATCTCAGTGCGTTGACAAACGCGCCCATCAAGAGGTACCCTTCGAATTACACTTACGGATCAACCTCGTCGGGCTCGAGGATACTGAACAACGGGTGGCACCCTCAAACGGTCGGAAATCCTGTTTGAGGCCCCCTCTCCAGCGTTGGGTCTCATAACCCGGAGGTCGCTGGTTCGAGTCCAGCCCCCGCTACCTAAACAGCCAACCGAGGCCCCCTGAGCCTCGGTTGTGTCTTTTTCGATCATGTCGTTGGGATGAAGATTTCAGCCTAATAGAAGAAGAATCACCAATTCTAATTACCTGACCAGCCCGTCGGACCTACGACCGTGCGGTCGCTGGTTCGTGTCCTAGGCGGACGGGGTCATCGCTTGGGCGCACTACCTCAGCTCGTCGGGCTCGTTGAACCTCCGGTTCTCGATTCCCTGCACAACCGTACATCGTCGGGCCGATAGCCTGGAGGCTTACGGTTCCCTGTCCGGCACACTAGGACTGGACAACGCCTTTTGGTTAGAAATCGGCAGTTGCCTGACCCCTGCTGAGTCTACGAGGGCAAACCTTGCCGAGCCCGTCTCGGCTGTCACCGCCGGCGGACCCACCGTCGACCTCCCGTGGTCGAGGAGGCAAGACCTGGTGGTCACGGCTGAACTCTCACGACTCCTGGTCCAAGAATCAGGGGCACGTCATCTAAGTGCCGTTTGTTTGAGGACGAGGATGGGAATATAATCATTTGTGCGTTTTTTCATTAGAAAGGGGAAACAGCTTGAATTGGAAGAAGACCATCGCTTTCATCACAGCCATCGCACTCATCAGCCTATCCGCTTGTAACCTGCCGACTTCTGGACTTGCCTCGCGGGATCTTGTCGCGACTGCTGTCGCTCAGACGATGAGCGCGCCGCCAGGTCCCGCCGCCTCCGCGACCCCAGCGAAGAACAAGGGGCCTGAATTGACCGTCGTCCCGAAGGTGGCGACCGCGACGCCGACGGCAGCCAAGCCGAATCTGTCGACCCTTCCACCGCTGACGCACAAGCCTTCAGTCATTATCCCAGTGGCGAATACAACCTGTCAAAGAATGACGCTGTACGTCGACCCTACCCTGGCCTCTGGCTCAACATGCAAGACCGTCCCCGAAGGGACCGGGCCGGGCAACTCCACTGTCAATACGGACCAGCTCACCTTGCAGGGATATGTCCTGTCCGGCCGTTTCTTTACTCCCCATTTGGACGTCTTCTCGGTCCAAAGTCTGCAGCAGGCTAGTCCAAGCATCATGAATACCAGACTTCCCGCCCTACAATCGCTGATCAACGGTGCGGTGCCGGGCACCACCGAGCTCCCGCTCCTGCCTGTTTTCGAGGCTGCGCAGGAATTCCATGCCCAGTATAAGGTCATCTCTTTTGGCAACGGCAGCGGTACCCGCTACCTCACCGAGTACGCCCAGTTCTATGACCCGATCAACAATCACGACATGTTCTACTCTTTCCAGGGTCTGACCAGCGACGGAAAGTATTGGGTTTCAGCCCTTCTGCCGATTTCCAATCCAATTCTGCCGGTCAACGGGAACAACCCGCCAAACGGGCAGAGCTGGGATGCCTTCAGCAAAGTCTTCGACGCGTATATTGCCGATATCACCGGCAAGCTGAACTCCCAGGCTGGCGACAGTTTTTCCCCAACCATTCCCGCCCTGGATGCCCTGATCTCCAGTATCACAATCCAGCCGTGAGTACCCACCCGCGAAAGCCCGTGGGCGCCAAAGACAAGGAGACATCCCAATGCGGACACGAATGGAATTCATCAACTGGTTCGGCCTCCTGGCCATCCTGACTCTCGGGCTGGCGGCTTGTAATCTGCCTGTTAGTGGACCGAGCTCGCTGGTCGCTCCTGTTTCTACTGCGACCCAGATTTCCGGACAGGCCACTTCCCCGTCCAATGGCAGCCTGCCGAGCCCGGTTACCAGCGGAACTAGCACGCCGGTCGCTTCTGTTTCTACCGCGACCCAGACTTCCGGACAGGCCACTTCCCCGTCCAATGGCAGCCTGCCGACCCCGGACTGGGCATCGATAGCAAATCATATTCTGGCCTTTACCCCCGTGCCCACGCCCCCGTCGGCTTCAGGACAAAACCTGCCAGCCATATCTTTGTATTACAGACCCATTCCACTATCAGGCAGTGAAGAATCCTTCAGCGCAATAAGTAGTGAAAACTTCCTTTGGAAAGGTAGCCCGATCCCGTATGATGATTTGACCCTGTACACCACAAATTGCAGCCAACCGCTCAAGGTCGATTCCTTTTCAGTCACCATAACAACCAATACTGCTACGACTTTTGTCTACACATGGGCGACAATGATCATCACCTTCAATTCGGACCACACGGCGGTGGTGAGCCAACAGAACGTTGCTGTGGGGAATACGTTGAGCATATCTTTCAATTCTGCGTCCACCCAGACGGTCAACCAGGACGTACCCTTTATGTTAGGCTGTGGAACCAACTATACGATTGCGTTCTGGATCGACTTCAACGGGAACAGCGGCCCGGCAGGCTTTAACTCGGTGGACCTTCACATCCTTCCTATGCTTCCCGTCCGCCTACCCTCTCCGACCCCCACCCCGGTATTTGTCCACCCTCCCACGCTGATACGCATCCTGCCCTTTGCGACCCCCACGCCGACATTGATCCGCCTTCCTCTGCCCATACATATCCTACCCCTGGCGAGCCCCACACCGACACGGGAGCTCATAAGATAGTGGCTTTTCCTGCCCTCAACCACTGAATCCCGCCCCTGGCCCCGCCCCAACCATGACTCTCTGGGCGTTTGCTCCCCCGCCCCCCGAAAGGGGCGGGGGAGCGATCATTCCCAACATACGATCAACCAGCGGGTGGCTCACCCGCTATTCGGGGAGTTCCCAAACCCGCCGGATAACCGTCTCACAAACGACCAAAGGCTCTCCAGCCCAGTTCTGCTCAATAAAGCCAAACCATCTATGCTCAGTCAAGTCCCTGTCCTGGCCGAAAAGCCCATCCGTCCAAAAATGGGCCTGGACAGGCCGTGTACAATCCTCCGATCATGGATTCTGACCCTCTATCCAGCGACCAAGTCGCAGCCTTCGAGATTCAATCAATCTCAATACACCCAGCAACTCGAGCTTGACATCGGCGCATCAACGGGATACCCTCTCGATCAATTCGCGACCGTGATGCACAAGGCACGTTTGAACCAGAGGTCAGTAGGCGGCCTCGAGGACGCAAGAAAGGGCGCTGAGGCTGGCATCTGTGGACGAAGTCTCATAACCCGGAGGTCGCTGGTTCGAGTCCAGCCCCCGCTACCTCAAGGCAAAACCGAGGCTATTTGAGCCTCGGTTGTCCGTTAAATGCGGGGTCCTCGGCGCGTTGATTCAGGGAAATCGTAGGGCAATAGGCGATCGCAAACGGCGGGCAGCTCGTCGGGCCTGTAACCGCCTGATCGTTGGTCCTCGTCCGAATCAGACGGGGTCAGATTCCCTGCCTACCTCGGATCGTCGGACTGGTAGCTTGAAGATCCCACGTTCAACTCCACGGGGCTTACTCCAATGTACCCTTACCCCGACCGGACTCGTGACTGCTCCCCCGTGGTTCTTCCACTGCGGACTTGCTCCAATGGAGGTCTTTCCTACCAAAGCTCGACCCGCCCTCGAGACCTCAGTCATTCTTGGGTGACTTGAACCCAATCGGTCCCCTCGGTCATCGCCTTGGCTCGCCCTCAACATCCGCAAGACACTTCAATCCCTTTGGCAAAATCTGCGCGCTGTAGTGCAGCCCGAAAGTCTTGACCACGTGGACACATTCATCCTGCTCCAGGATGTCCAACTGCTCACGTATCACTTCAGAGCTCTGGTCGAGGTTCTTGGCCAACCTCTCAGCATCCAAGAAATCCGCCGAACCGCTCCTCTGTTGGTCCCGAAGAGCTTCGAGAATCCGTATTTGCAGTTCCTTGCTCATTCCTCCTCCTCACACAATATCTTCGATCGGTTATGCCTCCAGGAATGGACAGAATACTGATATGGGCTTAGCCTCCTGCAGAGTTGAGACAGAGTAGGACCGGGGCTGCGCCCAACATTCCGCCTCAACCGCGTTGCGGAGCGCAGCGTACAAACGTCGGCTGCAACCCGGCGTCAGGCGGTATGGTCGGCAAATTCCATTTCGTGGATTTGCATGTACGCCAGCGAATCGGCGGCCCGCTTTGAATAAGAACGAATATCAATCCCCCGCCTGAATTGCGGCCCGTCAATGACCAACGTGTGATATTCGCCTTCTTCTCCGCACAGGTCTAGGCTGGTCCGCTCACGAATGATGCCCAACTCGGCAATCGCCGAGTCATTCAACTCCCGGCCAATCCAATCCTCACTAAGCTGGCGTGTGTTGACGCAGGAAAAACGCGCCCTGAACCTTCTGTCCAGCAATTGTCGAAGCAAGACATTTCGATCGCGCCCCCACAAAGGTGTATGAACGGCTATCCCGACGGGACGGCTCCGCTCGCGAATCCAGTTGGGATTTCCCCTCACTTCCGCGATGTCACCTGTGACAACGCAGTTAATGCTCATTTCATCTCGTAGCCTGCACAAGCTAGTCTCGTAACTTTTCTCGAACGGTGGGCTGATGGGCAAAACATAGTGCGGCAGCGCCAACGCCTCAGCCTGCATTTTGATGAAGGCCAGCGGATGCGCTAAGAAATCCGCCTCCAATGGGGCGAACGTGACGAGACAACGAACGCAGTACCCGTTTTGGCCGGCCTCATACAAAGCCATCGAAGAATCTTTCCCGCCTGTCCAGAGAATCGCCGCGCTTTGCATGGGATCAACCATTGTGATGCCTGTCCAGGCCAAAGACCCCATTCGCCCGACAACAAACCTCGATCGCACCCCCAATATACTCCATTGATGAGTCCCTATTATCCGCCGAGAGCCTATTCCGCATCCCTTCCTTAGTCAGCCGGTTCTTCGACGCATGCGCTCCGCAATGTTGACATTCGAATACGCTCCCCTCCAATTCACCCGGCAATCTCGCTGTCCTTTCCTCCTCGGATCTGCCATCGACATCCCTCGCAGCAATATCCAACTCGTTGCCAAGAACCCCCTCCTCCCGTCTTGGCCGAAAACCCCCTCCGCGCGGCAATTGACTTGAAGGGTCGCTCGCCAACAACACGGCGCCGCGCCGTCCAATTCAATTACACAGCAGCTCGGGCCTTGACATCGGCGCATCAAGGGGATACCCTTCCGATCAATTCGCGGTCGAGATTCACCAGGCACGTCTCTACCAGAGGTCAGTAGGCAGCCTCGAGCGTGCAAAAAGGGGCGCTGAGGCTGGCACCTGTGGACGAAGTCTCATAACCCGGAGGTCGCTGGTTCGAGTCCAGCCCCCGCTACCTCAAGGCAAAACCGAGGCATTTGAGCCTCGGTTTTGATTCATTCAACGGGGTTGCAGACACTCAAACACCAGCGAAATTCCCGAGATTTATTGCGCAGGCGTGGTTTGGCAGCTCGTTGGGCTCGTAACCGCCAGGTCGCCGGTTCGCGTCCTGACCGGCGGGGGTCATTGGTTTCGCGCTTACCTCAGCTCGTCGGGCTCGTTGAACCACCAATGGTCGATCCCTAGCTCAACCGCAGGTCGTCGCGCCGATAGCCTGGTGATTGGTGGTTCGCCCCGGCCCCCGGACTGGCCCAGGGCAGGCTGCGGCGGAGGCAGGCTGGCCCAGTCTGCCCGCGGCACGCAGGCCGAGGGGAGGGGCGAGTCCCCCTCCTCCCCGATGAGGAAGTGGGGCCCTCTGAGCCTCGGTTCTTCCATGTCGGACTGGTATCCTGCCTGTCCCAGGATCCAGTCCGTGGGGCGTCATCCTCTCCCACCGGAGTACACCCGGCTCGTTCCCGTCGCGCTTCAAGCTCGTCTCCCATCGGCGACATGTTGAGATGAGGTTTTCGGCAAGCACAGAACCAGGGTGTTCGGGTCTTTGGGCGATACTTCGGTCGCGTTATTGCCGTAGGGTGGCTGACATAGGGGATGCTTAGTCAAGGCTACCCACTGTCGGGACATTCGTATTCTTGATGTTTAGCGGCAGGCCAGCGATCATCAGGTAGACCTGGTTGGCTTCGGCCGCCATGCGCTGGTTGGCCCAGCCCAGCAGGTCGCGGTAAACTCGGCCCAATCTGTAGGGGGGCACAAGCCCAAATCCCACCTCGTTGCTGACCACGATCCAGGGGACATCAGCGGCGCGGAAAACATCGAGCAGCCCGTTGAGTTCAACCTCAACCTGGAGCTGTGCCGCCACTCCATCTACCCTGTCCAAGTCTTCCTCCCCTACTCCGTGCAAGATCACGTTCGATACCAGCAGTGTGAGGCAGTCCAGCAAAACGGCATCCACAGCCCCAGATGCCAGTGCAGCATGAACGGCCTCGCCCACGCCGATGGGCGCCTCAATAGTCCGCCAAATAGTCCGTCGTGTCTGGCGATGAGCAGCAATGCGGGCCGGCATCTCCTCGTCGCCAGCCTGAGCGGTAGCAACGTACAGTACGCGGTCACCAAAATGCCCTGCCAACTTCTCGGCGTAGGTGCTCTTTCCGCTGCGGGCCCCACCCAACAGGAGAATCAACTGCCGGCTCACGGCCGTTCCCCCATCAAAGTGAGAATCAGCTCCCGACCGCGAGAAAAGTGATGTTCGGTAAACACCTCCACCGTCAGGACCCCGTGGTAATGGGCGGCCAGCAGAAGGTCCAACATTTGGGTCAGCAGGCCGTCCGGCAACAGGTCCAGACCGCGGTGGTCGCGACCATCGCGGAAGCCGTGCAAGTGAACGACTCGCGTCCGTCCCAGAAGGGCCTGGAGATAGGGCAGAGTGTCTTCCCCCCTCTTCAGAAAATGGCCCACATCCACGCAAAGACTGACTGGAAGCCGGTCCAGAAGGGGCAAGAAAGCCTGTGGGTCGTAGTTTTCCAGGTTCTCCACCGCTAGCAAGCGCAGGTCGCCCACCTCCTGGCCGATCATCTCCAACGAGAGTGCAGCCTGATCGCGCCAGCGAGCCAAAGTGGCTGAGGTGAGGCCAACCTGGAGTTCAGTCCCGTCTAGGTGGATCACGTAAGCCCAGGGGTTCAATGAACGGGTAGACCGGATGACGCAACAAGCCTTATCCATCGAGGAATGCCGCTGGCCGTCGTCGCAGGCCGCGACCCGCAAGTCCAGCGGGAGGTGCACGGTATAGGTCAGATTATGAGCACTGGCAAGCGCCTTCAGTTCGGCAACGATGACTTGAGAGGGCAGGTTGCTTTGGCCGTCCACCTCAAACAACACCAGTTCCACATCGTCCACCAGCGGGGACAAGCGGCGCACGTTGGTCATCATGTCGGCCGGGTAGACATAGGAGGTCGAGCCAAGTCGGAATGGGAGTTGCAGTTTCATCGGAGCCTTTCCACTGCCAGCAAGAATAACAGCGCGCCCACCTCGGTCAGCTCGTTGATCGCGCCATATACATCACCTGTAAGACCGGGGATCCTGCGCTCGACCCACCACGCAATCCCCACCGTCATCAGCCAGACTCCCAACGCAAGCACCAGACCGGCCGGTCCCAGCGCCAGCCCCGCCGCCGCTATGGCGACCACGCCTGCCCAAGCTACCTCGCGCCATGTCAACCCCTCGCGGAAGAGCTGGCCCAGTCCCGGCCCGGGCCGGGCGTAGGGGTAGGCGCGTGCGGCGTACACCATTGCGGCCCGTGCCAGTGCCGGGGTCACGAGCAACGCTGCAGGCCGAACGGCCGCGGGCAACTCTAGCAGCGTAGTGAATTTGAGCAGGAGCAAGCAAACCCCACATACAACCGCGAAAGCGCCCACTCGCGGATCGCGCAGAATTTCCAGTCGCTTTTCTGGCGGTTTGGCGCCCAGCAACCCGTCACAACAGTCCAGGAAGCCATCCAGGTGCAACGCGCCGGTGAGCGCCACCCAGACTCCCAGCAGCAGGGCGGCGCCCACCGTTGGCGGGAAGAGAGCTCGCAGCGCCAGGTCCGCCAGGGCCAGGATCGCACCCAACATCAGCCCGACAGCCGAAAACCAGGCCATCGCCCGGCCCATCTGCCGCGGGGTGATCTCCCCGGAGACGCGTACCGGGACGGCGGTGAGGAATTGCAGCGCGAGCAAGAAGGACCTCATGGGGCTATATCGCTTCGGAGATCCCGGCGCTCTCAAAGGTGGCCATCTCGTTCAGAAGCTTGCAGGCGGCTTCCACCAGGCTGAGAACCAGCGCCGCGCCGGTGCCTTCGCCCAACCGCATGCCAAAGTCTAGGCAAGGAGTCAAGCTCAGGTGCGCCAATGCAGCCTTGTGGCCGATCTCCGCTGAGGCGTGCGCGGCGATCATATAATCACGGGCCAGTGGCGCAAGTCCGTTGGCAATGAGCGCGCCGGCGGTGGAGATGAAGCCATCAATCACGACCGGGAGGCGGTGAGCGGCCGCGCCCAGGATAACCCCGGCGATGCCAGCGATCTCGAAGCCGCCGACTTTGCTCAATACGTCCAGCGCGTCGGTCGGGTCGGGCCGGTTGATGGCTAGGGCTTTCTCGATGGCCGCCACTTTGCGCGCCAGTTGCTCGTCGTTGATGCCGGTGCCCCGGCTGGTCACCTCGGCGACGCGCCAGCCGGTGATAGCGGCGACGATGGCGCTGGAGGGGGTAGTGTTGCCGATGCCCATGTCGCCGGTGGCTACAATGCTCAAACCGCCAGCAACTTCTTCCTCCACCACTTCGACCCCGGCCTCAATCGCCTGAAGTGCCTGCGCCCGGCTCATCGCCGGCCCCCGAGTCATGTCGGCGGTGCCGTAGGCCACTTTTTTGATGACTAACCCCGGTTGAGGTTCAAAGTCGGCTGCGACACCCATGTCCACCACGATCAAACGGGCGCCTGCGTGTCGAGCCAGCACGTTGATCGCCGCCCCGCCGTTGAGAAAGTTGTACATCATATGTAGAGTGACTTCCTGGGGATAGGCACTGACGCCCTGGGCAACCACGCCGTGGTCACCGGCGCAAGTGATGACCGCTTTCTCTTTGATAACCGGGCGAGTCTTACCGGTGATGCCGGCTACTTGGATGGAGATCTCCTCCAGCCGCCCCAGGCTGCCCGGCGGTTTGGTCAAGGTGTTTTGCCGAGCGCGGGCCGCTTCCATGGCTGTCCAATCTAACGGGCGGATGGCCCGAACCGTTTGATCGAGTAAAGACATTAGACCTCCAGTTCCAAGAACCAACGTCCTGAGCGAAAGACCAGTCCTCCCATCTTCACCTGCTTAAGCCCCGCGACTCCTTCTCAGTCCACACCCAGGCAGGGCTGCCCGCGCCGCGGAACCCCGATTTCCTCCATTACCGCCAATCAGCGGATCACCAATTTCTGCAAGAACTGCCAACCCGGTGGTCTCATCCGGGGAATGGGCTCTGCCCAGGCTACTTGAACAGCTCCGGGTGAACCAGATTGGCCATCGCCTCAAGCCCGTCGACCAGGCGAGGACCTGGCCGGCTTGCCAGGTTGTCATCGAAGGCCTCCACCGCGTTGTTCTTGATCGCATTCATGACATTCCAGCCGGGGCGCGCTTCCACGGACGCCACGGAGATTCCGTAGGCGCTGTCCCCCAGGATGATCACGTCCGGGTTTTGGCTCACCAGCTCTTCCACGCTGATCTGGGCATAGGACTCCTTGAGCCCTGCGGCCGCGTTCTGGCCGCCAGCCGTCCGGATGAGAAGGTCGATGAAGTTGCCGGGCCCAGCCGTCCAGGGCTTGCCCGGGTCCGATCCGTCCAGCTCGTAGAAGACCTTGGGTTTCGAGGTCGCCTTTGCGATCACTTGTTCGACAGCCGCGACCTGCTCACGCGACCGGCTCACCAGGGCCTGCGCCTCAGCTCCTCGACCCGTGATCGTGCCAACATTCGCGAAATTCTGATACAGCCCGTCAAAGTCCGTTGGGTTGGGAACCAGGAAGACCGTGAGACCCAGATTGCGCAGGGTCTGGATCTGCTCGGGGGCCAGGGTCGGTGCCGCCAGCACCAGGTCCGGTTGCAGGGCAACTACCGCCTCCGTGTTCAGGCTGCCCATCGAGGTCGAGATGCTGGGTAGGGACTTGGCCTCGACAGGGTAGTCGGAGAACTGATCCCGCCCAACCATCTGGCTGCCTGCCCCGATCGCGAAAAGGATTTCAGTGTTGGAAGGAGCCAACGAAACGATGCGTGTCGCCGGGCGGGTCAGCCGAACGGTCTGGCCTGAGCCGTCCTGTATGGCGATCGGTGTGGGGGCCAGCGTGGGCGTCGGCGACTGCGGTGTGGCGGAAGGAGCAGGGGTCGGAGCAGAGAGAACTGGGGCCGTGCCTGCTGCGGTGCAAGCGCCAAGAAACAGCGCCAGGATAACTGCCTGGAGCAGGTATCGCGCCTTGAACATAAGAGTCTCCTTTTGGGCTGAACACGGCTCACAGGCAGAAGGGTGACACCAAATGAGATCCCCTGTCAGCGGACAGGGGATCTGGGTTGCGAGGGTCGACTTGCCCATGGTCCCTTCCCCTTCCTGCGAGGCGTTGCGGAACCGCAGCCTGGTGGTCGACCTGACTTGCACGGCTTTACACGAGAACCGTGCCCACAGTTGCGCGACAGTGCCGGACTGTTACCGGCTTCGCCGTTAAGCCCGCCCATCCGGGGGATCGGGCGCCAGAGCTGCAGACTATTCAATTGTGTCCTACGGCTGATTATACTCTTCGCTCGCCTCGCGTGAACCGATTGCAATCAAGGGCGGTGGACCCCCGCCGGCGATCGGGTTTGGTTCTCAGGATAAGGACACAAAGGCCGAGGCCGAGAAAGGCCCAAGGGCCAGCAAGTCGGGCAGCCTTGCCGCCGTCGAATGGAGCCGTGTCGGAAGGGGAAGTTCAAAGGAGATCCCCAGGAAGAGTGCAGCCATTTGGACGCGGAAAAACCATTCCAGGAGCACGAAGAAGATTGCCTTCCGACCACTGAGTTGCCCGGAAGGTCCCGACGCAGGGGCAAGAATATGCGAGACGTGGCGATCCCATATGGGAAACAGATCGCAGCGGCTGCAGTCATGGTGAGCCGCCTCCGCGCCAGGGACAGATCGGGCTCACCAGATCGCCGCGCCATCGGGTTTTCGTTGAGGAAGGCATCCTGCCAGGCGAAGATCAGGCCGCCGGATAGACTCCCCATGGAACAAGTGGCTTTGCGGCGTTCCAAGCTGGGGGAACAGGGTTGCGAGGGTGGTCACGCATCCTGAGCCTGCCAGGTTTGGGCGCGTCGATGTCTTGGTCCGATCGTCACGGCGTGTGCGACCCGGTGAAGGACACGCCCGGTTCGCGAAACGCCCATTCCCAGATTGCCTGGTGCGAGTTGCCCGCCCGCGGTGGGCTGACCTAGTCTCCTACCGCTTCTTGGACGAGGACGAGCGTCACGCTTCGCTGCAGGTAGGGCGCCTCGCGCTCGAAGATCAGAAGTTTCCCAATGAAACTGCCGGAATTCTCGCCAAAGGCCTTCTTCATCCGTTGGTCCTCATGGGGCAGGACTTGCTCGCGTACCCGTTGCAGCGCATCCTGGAGCGTGGGCACGATCTTTTGGACTCCCGCGACCCACAAGACGTGGCTGCTGGAGAAGGCGTAGGGAGCAATTTGGCTCCCGGTTGCACTGGCAACGACGATCTCCCCCGTTTCGGCGATGGCGTGAACGCTGCCCAGGAAGTAGTCCGCGAGAGTGCCCTCCTTCCGCAATCGCGCTTGCTTGGAGGGATCCTTCTCGGCGACGATTTCAGCCTTCAGATTGCGCCAGGGGTGTTTCCCGGATTTGAGCAGCTCATCCAAGCCGATCTCTCGAAGAGTGAGGGAGGCCCCGGTCATCACGGTGGATCCGGCCGGGATCAGATTGACGATTGCAGACAGCGCGGCCTGTTTGGTCTGGGCGGGAATTACAGTCACTCCCCGGCTCTCGATTGCCTTGACCGCATTGGCGATCCGCTGCGGGGTGGGGGGGCTTGCTATGCTCATGGTTTTCATTACCTCCTGGCACATCTCCTCACACGCTCAATCTCCAACGACGCTGACCCGTCTCGCAAGGGATCGGCCCGAGCGCGGCTCCATCCCCGGGGCCATTCGCCGAATGGCCCATCCCACCGGCCCACCCGCTGAGTTCCCTGGGGTCGAACCCGGCTTCTTTTCAGTGCAGGACCAGGCTGCATCCAAATCAAGATGACCTCGGTCACCGCCTCAGAGAGTGGCTGTGGCCAAGCGGGGCCGGGCCCGGACGCTCGGATGCGTCTTGGCCTCGCCCCAGCAGGGCAGGGGCCACTTTCTGGAGGTCCCTCGGCCTGGGATCAGAAGAGCAGGTCGCGCGCCCGTCTCGACCCTTCAAGGTGGAGACCCTCATCTCTGCCAGGGCACGGTAACGGGCGCATGAGGGGTTGGGACGGGTGCCTCCCGCTCGCCCGACCGATCGCTGAAGTAGACCTCGTAACTGTGTCCTGGCAAGACATCGATTGCTTTCAGGTCGGAGGAGGCGCACTCGGGCCCGGGCCCGCACCCCGTGGCCCCGAAATGGTAGTCCTCGGGCGCATTGATCATGTTGGCGTAGAAAATGTAGGTGCCCGGGGCATCGACCGAGAACGTGAGCGGCCCGGAGGTGGGAAGGATAACCCCTCCATGGGCACCTGAAGAGTAGAGTTCATAATACGTCTTGCCCGTGCGCACCTCCTGAGCATAGACCGAGAGGGAGAAGCCGGACCCACCCCCAGCAAGGTCAAACATCACGGTGACCGTCGCGGATCGTTGCCAGGGCGGGCGGATCGTGCCACAGCCACTCAGCACGAACATGGCGACAACTGCCCATGTCCTACCCAATCGGGTCTTCATGCCTCCAACCTCCCGGACCCATGACCAACGCGGCAAGACCGGTCCCCTGGCGAAATGGCGCGCCACAGCCATGACCTCGGCTCCCCCGGCCCGAGGCCGACGGCCAAAGATCAAACGCAATCGTGGGCGTCTCGAACGTCCTTCTCGTAGCACTCTATGGTTTTCTTGAGGATGAATCCCTCGGAAAGGTAGAGCCGCATGGTGGAATCCTTTCTTGCCGTTCGCGGATCTCCTTTCGGCGTGCGCCAACTTCTTCAGCCTTCTGGCCATCGCCCTGAGGACCTCGGGCGGGTCCGCACCGCTCGGGAGGAACGGACTGGGCAGCTCGACCCCTGCCGGATTGGTCAGGCGCATATCCTCCGGAACCATGACGGTGTTGAAGCCGTAGATGCATCGGACGCTCGCCTCATTGTTCGCCAGGGGGAGTGGTGGCGCCCCGCACGCAGGGCATTTGATAGGCTTTTGGGCACAGGCGCTCCTGGAATTGGCCCATCCCGGCGGGGTTGCTCCTGAAAACCAGGGGATAACAGAAGACGAGGTTCGACCCCAACCCTCCAGCTCGGCAGCCCGGAATGGTGCGCCGGGTGTCCTGTCCTCCAAAGCGGCGCACGCCCGGTTAGCGCCTGGGGGGCGCACGAAACCCGGCCGCCTTCCATTTGCCCCCCTCCTTCTGGGAAAGGACTTGGTTGCGGGCCTCACGGGCGATCCCTCATTTGTTTCAGGCATCTCGGACGCCAACGCAGAATAGGGAAGGTCATGACTCCCGGTAGCGTGACTCGTCCAACTCCCTGCGCAGTTTCTCCTCTTCACCCTCATCTGGGATTGGGGGGGAGGATTTGCCGCTATCCAGCTCGGCGGATTCGGCCTGGCGCAATTCGTTGGGCGAGGCGCGGCGAACCAGGCCGAAGCGGCCGCAATAAGGACAGCGGGCGAGTTTGAAAAAGAGTAGATGAGGCGAGAGGAGGCCGAGAACGAAAGGCCGCCCGCAACGGGGACAAATGGCACCGCCCCGCAGACCGTAGTTACGCTCCGCGCCGGCTGGCAGGGAGGCCTTTCTTCCCCCGCTGGCCAGAACCGAGATCAAGGCGGACCCCAGGACCGCCAGCAGGATCACCGCCAGAATAGGGATCACGACCTGCAGGGTCCCTCTCGAGGCCTGGCTGGCCGTCACGAACTCGGCTTGGATCTCGGCGGACTGCAGCTCCTGCCCCCCGCTGGTGTACCCCACCGCGCTCAGGGAGTGTTTTCCAGGTGCAAAGCCATCCGTGTTGAATTGCAATTGGAAGGGCGCGTGGGTTACCTCCGCGATGGTGACGCCGTCGATCATGAAGTCCACAAGGGACAGATCGCCCGGACCGGTCGCGTGCAAGGTAAACGTGCCCTGGATTTGCCCGGAGCCGGAGGAGTAGCCGAAGTCTCGGGACAGGCTCAGGATCAGGGTGCCATTTCCGTCTGCCCGCGCGGGGAAGACGAGGCCAAGTGCGGTGAGGGCCGCAGCCAGCAGAGCCAGGGGGAAGAATCGGGCACGGGGGTGCATGGCACTACTTCCAGCGGGTGAGGATGACCTCTCTCTGAAAGAGGCCAACGCCCAGGCGCCCGATCAGGATGTCAAGGGCTGCCAGCAGAATCGCAATCAGGAGAATGAGCTGCCGGTTGATGAGCAACAGCCCGGACACCTGAGCGAAGAAAAGTCCCAAGACGGGCACGATCACCACCATCGACAGCTGTTCGGCGACCCGCGGGTCGTTCACCCGGGAAGACACGATGATGCTGACCATGATGGCCAAGAAGGCCATCAATGGGCCGACGACGAACACGGCGATCAGCCAACGGACGTTGAGGACGGCGCTGAGAAGGATTCCGCTACGGATCATCACCGCCGCCCCGGCCGCATAGATCAGGAAGGCGCCATCGGTCGCCAGCACCGCGGGGATCAGAGCGGCGAGGCATTTTCCGGCCAGAAGCTCACCGGTCGTGATAGGGGTTGCCAGAAGTGGTTCCAGGCTGTGGGTTGCCTTTTCCCCGACGATCGAATAGGCGGAGATCGTGACGGGGACGGCCACCGGGATGATCATGAAGAGCAGCATGAACTCACTCACCAGCGCCACCTGCAGGCAATCTGAGCCGCTCAGATTGGCCGGACAGATGGCGTTGTACTGTTGAGGCAGGTTGTTTTCGATCGGATTCCCCGCGCCGCTGCTTTGGGTGGCATGAAGGATCACGAGGGGAAGGGCCGCCATCAGCAGCGGCAGAAATGCGACCGTGAACAGGACCATGCGGTTCTTGAACACCTCAGCCCATTCCTTCGCGACGATCGTCTCGATCTTCTTCATGCCTGCCTTACCAGTTCCAGGTATACGTCCTCCAGGGAATGGCGCAGCTCGCCTACGAACTGGATCTCCGCTCCGGCCCCAACCAGAGCCCGCACGAGATCGGGGTTCTGCGCCTCGGGGTTCTCGACACGCACCACCAGCTTGTTCTCCAAGATCTTGGCCTCCTGCACGAAGGGCAGACGGCGGGCCGCAGCCAGCAGCTTATCGTCCGCACGCCCAAGGTGGAACACGACCCTGCGGCCGAAGAGTTGCGAGCGCAGTCGATCGGGTGTGTCCAGAACCAGCAAATGGGTCTTGAAGACCCCGATGCGGTCGCACAGCCGATCCGCCTCATCCAAGTTGTGTGTGCACAGGAAGATGGTGCGTCCCTCCTTGCGCAGTTCGGCGATGAAATCGCGGACCAAGTGAGCCGATTCAGGATCCAAAGCTGCAGTCGGCTCATCCAGGAAGAGCAGGCGCGGTTCGTGGAGCAGTGCGCGAGCGATCGCCAACTTCTGCTTCATGCCCTTCGAGAAGGTGCCCACTTCCTCAAAGCGGCGCTCCCAGAGCCCGAGCATGCGCAGATACTTTTCGACTTGGCCCCGGGAATCCTTGACCTCGTAGAGATTGGCAAAGATGCGAAGGTTGTACTCGGCACTCAGGTTATCGTAGAGCCCCGGGGTCTCGGTGAGGATGCCCACCGTCCTGCGGATGGCGGTGTCGTCCTTACCCAGGGTGAAGCCGTTGACCACCGCGCTGCCGCTGCTGGGCCCGATCAGGCTGGTGAGCATACGCACGGTGGTGGTCTTCCCGGCCCCGTTCGGTCCGAGAAAGCCGAACACCTCGCCGTCACGCACGTCAATGGACAGCCGGTCGACAGCCACGGTGGAGTTGAACCGCTTGGTGAGATTGTCGGTGTGGATCATTCCTGATCATCCGGGCGGACAGGCCCAATGCCGGCAGAGCGCCCAGGGCGCTCGGGCACAAGTCTAGATCTCACAGTCATTACCTCTTCGCACCTTGCCAGATTCCTCCTTTCATCTCCGGGTCAGTCGTAACGCGTGTGTTCCAGCCTTTCCGCGCTTTCCTCAACCTCCCGCAGCGCCAGTGGAATTGGCGGAAGAGGGGCGACGGGCACCGCCTCACCTTCCGGGGGCTCTAGCTGACGAAGCGCAAGGAGTACGGCCATGGAAATGAGGGAAATGACCCCCAGCACACCCTCAATCGCATACACTCCCCAAGGAAAGCCGCTCACCTGGCTACTCAAGATCACCGCGATCCCGTCGATGATAGCATGCCATCCAATTGCCAGACCAAGCCACCCAAGGTGATTGCGAGTGAGGGCCTGCAAAACGATGACGCTGAGACAGATCTGAACCGGGATAGTGAAGAGGCGCTCGACGGCGCCCAAGAGGTCCTCGTACCAAGGAGCGGACCAGTAGGCCGCGACCTGTTGCCGGGCCAGGGCCAGCTGGCTGGCGGGCACGAACCGGCTGAGGTCGGCCCCGCGCAAGGCGACCAGCTGCAGGAAGGCATACAGGGCCAGCCCGCCGAGGATAATCGCCTCGGCTCCTCCATGCCCAGCGCCCAGGAGAACACCCTTTCGCCACGATCGGGCATCTTTGGCCCAGAGGAGCATGACCAGGAATCGGGTTATCTCCTCGAACAGGCCTGCGGAAAGGCCCAGACCCGCTGCAGACACCAGCAGCCGCTCGCCAGCGGGAAGGCGCGCCAAGATTCCTCGCGAAACGAGAGGCGTCAGAAGGAGATTGAAGGGAATGTGCCCGACTTGGGAAAGGACGAATCCCGCAGCCCCAACCAACCAAAGGCGCCAACCGAGATGGAACCGGCGGGTCAGGCCGATCGCCAGGCCGACGGGCAACCCAATCATCAGGAGCCAATTCAGCGCATGGGCGATGTAGGGGACCATGTTTGGCACAGCTCTTTGGGTTTGTCCCCGCGAGCACAACCGTGGGGATTGGGACCGAATCTTCGACTTATGGATGGATCTCTCCGATTGAAGACCCTGGCCATTGTAATTCACAGCCGCTGGAGAATCGCCGCCCCAGGCTTTGGAACCCCGCGGCGAAGAAAGCCACCAATGGGACCCGGGGAATCGAATGGTCACCCAAGCCAGTGGGCAGCGCGATCCCGCCCAAAAGGACCAGCGAGGCGCCTCGCCTTGGAGGGGGGAGACAGCATGTTGGCCATTGCTATACGCAGGTCCGCCAGGAGACGTTGAGAGACGTGTCCGGATCGGTGTGTACATCCGGGTGCGGTCCCAGGTGCCCAGGGCTCCTCGGTCTAACGGAAGGGTTGCAGGACGGGTTCTCCCGTCCTCTCGACGGTTACGGACTTGATGGGGAATCGGACGGTCTCGCTGGTAGGCTCTGCCCGAGGACAAGATGGGCAGAGCTGGCGCAGGACGCGGCCTCTTCAGCGTGCCTTCGCGCATGCGGATCAAGGGTTATCCCCCTCGGACCTGCAGTCCAAACCCTTGGACGCTCAGCCCTCGGATTCCGATCAAGCTGGGGGGCAAGAGAATCAAGACCTTTGTCGACGTGGGTGAGCCCCAGACATCCTGCCGAGAGCGCGAGAGCTTGACTGCGCCCCGAATGCGTAGGGCCGAATTGACGCCGGACTTCAGCTGGATCAGGGAGCAATTCTAGACACGGGTTGCAGCGGAGCTCCCGCCACAATGCCCGATCCCTCACATGATGGCCCGGCATCTTCCGTTGCCTCCCCAATCGTCTTGGATCGGCGCGGCAAATTGGTAGAATGAGCGGGATGCCCTCATCCGATGTGATCGTGGTAGGCGGCGGTCTGGCGGGCTGTGAGGCGGCTTGGCAGGCCGCAGAACGTGGCCTGCGGGTTCGACTCCACGAGATGCGACCGCTGCAGATGACCGCGGCGCACCGGACGGACCGCCTGGCGGAGCTTGTTTGCTCAAACTCGCTCGGCTCCGCACTCCCGAATCGCGCGGGAGGACTGTTAAAGGCGGAGCTGGAGATGATGGGCTCCTTGTTGCTGCAGGTAGCCCGCGACACCTCTGTCCCAGCTGGCGGGGCGCTGGCTGTGGATCGGGTCGCATTCGCGGAGGGCGTCACCGCACGCATCCTGGGTCATCCCAGAATTAGGGTTGTCCGGGAAGAGGCCACGGAAATCCCTGACACACCGGCAATCCTCGCCTCCGGCCCCTTGACCTCGCCTGCTCTCTCCGACGCCGTCGCGCGCTTCACGGGCAGCGCCCACCTCTACTTCTTTGACGCGGTTGCCCCCATGGTCTCAGCGCAGAGCATCGATACCCAGGTCGCCTTTCGGGATTCCCGGCGAAGCCCATCCTTTGACTATCTGAATTGTCCCTTGGATCGAGAGCAGTACTATCACTTTGTTGCTGAATTGAAGGAGGCGGAACGCATCCCTCTGCGTGAATTCGAGGAAGCGTTGCACTCCGGCGTGCGGGCCGGGGCTGACGAATATTTCGAGGGCTGTCTGCCAGTGGAGATTCTGGCTGAGCGGGGGGCGGACACGCTCGCTTTTGGCCCGATGAGGCCGGTGGGGCTCCAGGATCCTCGCACCCGGAAACGGCCCTTCGCGGTGGTACAGCTGCGCCAGGATGATCGCGCGGGGAGCCTGTACAACCTGGTCGGGTTTCAGACCAACCTCAAGTACGCAGAGCAGAAGAGGGTGTTCGGGTTGATCCCGGGACTGGAGAAGGCCGAGTTCATGCGCTACGGCCAGATGCACCGGAACACCTTTGTCAACAGCCCGCGCTTGCTTCATCCGACGCTTCAATTGAAGACGCGCCCCGATCTCTTCTTGGCTGGCCAGTTGACAGGCGTGGAAGGCTATATGGGAAACGTGGCTACGGGCCTTCTCGCGGGATTGAACGCTGCCCGTCTCCTGGCCGGGGATCCTCTGCTCGAACTCCCGGCAACCACGATGATCGGCGCCCTCTGCCGGTACATCACTTCTGCGGAAGAGAAGCACTTCCAGCCGATGAAGGCCAACTTTGGTCTGCTCCCGCCGCTTGAGCATCCACCGCGGGCAAAGCTCGAGCGAGGCTCAGCCCTCGCGGCTCGCGCCCTTGAGCAACTGCGCGACTACATCGCAGATCGGGAAAACGATCTCCCCTTTGCCTGAACGCCGGCTTCATCCGTCTAGGCAAGGCGGGAGACTCGCCCTGTGGGTCAACTCGACGGTCCTTGGGCGGGGCGGAGCACTTTTTTCAGGGAAAGACCCGTGGAAGAAGGGAAGGTCACTCAAGAGGACCCTCCTCTGAAACACATCCGAGCTGAGGCCACAGCTTGGGATCACCGCTGCCTTCTGGAGCGGAGAGGAGAAACAGGGAAACCATGGTTCGTGGCGTGGGCGGCCGTCATGCTGTCTTAATCTCCGCCCGGCATGAATCAGTGGGGGACTTCTCAACGAAAGATCTGCCTCTCGGTCGGGCGAAGTGGAGCGGAGTCAGACATTCGACCGGGTCGGATTCGGGGGGGCAACCCACAGCTTGAGCTCATGGCAGTCTCAGGGTTTGGGAGGAAAACATGGACATCGGTATTGGCCTACCTACAACTCTGCTCGACGCAAAAGGGGACCTGATCCTGGAGTGGGCGCGGCGGGCGGAGACGGCGACTTTCTCCAGCCTGGGTGTCATCGACCGGCTGGCCTACGGCAACTATGAGTCCCTCATCACCCTGGCGGCTGTTGCGGCGGTGACTCGTCGAGTGCGCCTGATGACCACGATCCTGATTGCGCCGCTGCGCAATGCGGGCGTTCTGGCCAAGCAGGCCGCAACGCTGGATGCACTTTCCGGAGGCCGCCTGACGCTGGGAATGGGGATCGGGAGTCGCGAGGATGACTTTCGAACTGCGCCAGCGGCATACAAGAATCGAGGAAAGCGATTTGAGGAACAGCTGGCTTGGATGAAGCGGATTTGGGCTGGGCAGCCCCCCGATGAGGGCATTCATCCGGTCGGGCCGCAACCGGTTCAGCTGGGCGGGCCTCAGATCCTCATCGGCGGTAACCAGCCAAATGCCTTGCGTCGAGCTGGGCGGCTGGCCGACGGCTACATCTCCGGCGGCGGCGGCAGTCCCGACCGGGTTCGCGAAAGCTACAGCCTGGTAGAAGCAGCCTGGCGGGAGGCGGGAAGGAAAGGCAAGCCGAGGCTCGTTTGCGCCGTCTACTATGCCCTGGGTCCCGCTGCGGCCGAGCGCGGCTCACCGAATCTGCTCGACTACTATGGCTTCCTGGGCCCGAATGCTCAGATGATTGCCAAGTCGTTCCCCGCTTCGGAGAGCGCGGTGCAATCTACAGTCCGAGGTTTCGAGGGCATCGGCGCGGATGAGCTTATCTTCTGGCCTACCATACCAGCCCTGGATCAAGTCGACCGGCTGCGAGACGCCGTCGCCTCACCTTGAGAAGAGAGAGCGGGCAACTCTTGTGGGTGATGGATCACCAGATGACTCAACTCTTTGCAAAACCTCCAACGGAGGTGATGTCCCGCAAAGGCCCTCTCTCAGGGCGCGGCCAATGGCCGCCTGCCGGGCCGGCGCCTTTCCCGGGGATCGCAGTGATTTGTATGACCCGCCTGGCCAGCGAAAAGGCCTGGATGAATGCGCCAGAATTGGAGGGGAGGGCGGCGCTGCTCTCGCCGGGGATCACCTCTTCCCACGAAGCTGGCTCAACTATCGGGTCCGGGTCTCCTGCAGCACCAGGGTCCGGCTTTGAGGAGTTGCCATGATTGCGATTCGATTGGTCATATACTCCGACTACGTCTGACCGTGGTGCTACGTCGGCCAGGGTGTGGTCGAGCGGGTGAAACGAGAACGAGAGGTACTAGTAGATTGGCGCCCGTTCTACCTGAGACCGGACACACCTCCGGAAGGGTTGGAGTTGCCCGACCACGTGCGGTCGCGCATGGCCGGCACGCAAGAGCGGCTGAGACAGATGGCCCAGGACAGCGGCCTGAGCCTGGTGTTTCCATCCCGAATCGCAAATACGCGCCTGGCCCATGAAGCCACGGAGTATGCGAGGGCGCAAGGCAAATTGGAGGAATTCCACCGCCTCGTCTTTCACAAGTACTTTGCCGAAGGGGAGGACCTCAGCCGCTGGGAGGTTCTGGGATCTGCCGCGGAAGAGGCCGGGCTTGAGGCAGACGAAATGCGGCGGCAGGTCGAGAGCGGGAAATTCACCCCCCTGGTGGAACAGCTGATCACCCAGGCGCGGGCTCTTGAGGTTGAGGCTGTGCCCACCTACATCTTGAACGAGCGCTTCGCCGTGGTCGGAGCGCAGCCCTACGAGGTCTTCCAGCGAGGCTTTGCCCGGCTTGAGGCGCAGGAGCGGGGCGACGCATGACCGCGGAAGGGTCGGCACCTGGAGGGCAAGTACGGGTCAATGCAAGCGAAGTTCCCTTCCCCCGGCCGGGAGCGGCCGGGCGGGGCAAGGAGACCTTGGGGGATTGCCCCACGGTGGAGACAAGGGCCGCGACAGCTTTCATCAGGCAGGCCTCGGAGGGAAGACTCGTTCGCGAGCCCGGTGGCTCCAGTGGATCGGAGCCGGGCCGCAGGCCTGTGACTGCCTGATCCCCAGCGCCGTGGGACGGTCAGTCCGGCCTTTGGGTGGGCAAGATCCTGACAAGGAGGATTCTATGCGGCTTGGAATTCACAACCCTTCCTGGCAATACCCGGGGGGCCCCTACGACTCGTTCGAGGCTCTCAAGCGCAAGGCCCAGTGGGCGGAGAATCACGGGTTCACCTGGTTCAGCGTGATGGACCACTTGATTCAGATTCCCAACGTCGGCGAGTCGGACGAGCCCTTCATGGAGGGCTGGACGACTCTGGCGGCCCTTGCCTCCGTTACCCAGAAGACTCGACTTGGCGTGCTCGTGACCTCGGTTGCCTATCGCAATCCGGCCCTGCTGGCCAAGATGGCTTCCACCGTGGACATCATCAGCCGAGGTCGCCTCACCCTGGGCATTGGCGCCGGCTGGCATGAGAAGGAATACAAGCAATACGGCTGGGAGTTCCCTCCGCGGCCGGCCACTCGCATTCGCCAGCTGGAAGAGGCCGTACGCTTGATCAAGGCCATGTGGACCGAGCCAAGGGCCACGTTCGATGGCCGCTATTTTCATATCCAAGAAGCCATCCTTGAGCCCAAGCCGGTGCAGAAACCCCACCCACCGGTGATGATTGGCGGTGGCGGTGAACAGCTGACTCTGCGCGTTGTAGCGCGACAGGCCGACGCCTGCAATCTGTTTGGGAGTCCTGCTCAGGTACGTCACAAGCTTGATGTTCTCCGCCGACATTGCGAGGCGGAAGGACGCGACTATGACCAAATCGAGCGGACTTGCCTAACCAGCCTGGTCCTGGGGCGTGACGAGCAGGCGCTTAAGCTTAAGGCCGAGCGGATGGGAATCCCGCCGACGGCGCCGGAATTGATGACCACCTCCCGTGCCGCGGAGCTCCTGGCCGGATATGCGCAGGCGGGGATCCAGCTCTGCATTTTCCGCGGGCCCAACAACGATCAGGAAACCATCGAGCTGATGGCGAGTGATCTGATGCCGCAGCTGGGCTGAAGAGAAAGCAGAGGAAATCCCCCTCGCGGCCGGTCGCCTCCAGGCGAGCCTGGCCGTGAGGTCACGGGCTGTTTGGCAGAGGGCGGAATCCGCTCTGAGCGGAGTTTGGGTCAGACTGGCTGATCGATCTGGTCCGGCGAATAGGCGATGGCTCGGACCTTGGTGGGGTCATAAAGGTCAAGAAGTCCTTCCAAGGGGGTGTCGGGAACGCCTGGCTTCCAGAGCTCAATCGCCGTGTCTCCGTGATACAGCATCGGCCAGCGCACGTAGGCCCGAGGGTCGGCCGGGTCGTAGATGGCTCGCGAGCGCCGCGCGGCATCCTGCGCCAGGCCGCACATGAGGTCCGTGCCGCACCCAAACCCGTATGGGTAAAGCTTGCGGTTGGCGGGGATGCTCTCAATCCAGAACTCATCCGCGGAATTCACCCCGATGTGCACATGGATCCCCGCACGGATGAGCGGCACCTCGACGGTCCCGGCGGGATCCACTCGCCACATGCCAGGAGCCGCCTCCCTGACGCGCAGGCGCGGGACGGACTGGAGCAAGCTGAACATCTCCAGGGCCTCGACCGAGGGCCCCTTGGTGCGCACGCCGGGCGGAGCAAGGACCTGCAGTCTTCCGCCCTCCAGGCCGCCAACCATCACCACTTCATCGCGCTGCAAGGCGCGCTTGTCCACGTCCCAGCTCCCGGAGGCGGTAACCATCATAGTCTCGGTTCCCGGGTCATAGGCGAAGAGCATCCCCTCGCTGAAGCCCTTCATGCCGAGGTAGTGCTCGTAAATCCTGGCCATTTTCCCGGAACAATATTCCCCAATTCGCTTGGGAGCGGGGAGGAGCTGGAGCCGGTCCATGCGTTTCCCCGCCTCCACCAGAACGCCGGGGATCGCAGAGCCCTCCCACCGCTCACGCGTCACGGCTCCCTCGCGCACTTCGTAGTCGGCCCCGATCTCCTTGGCCGAGGCGGAAGTGACGAGGCGATCGCGCAGCCGCTCGGCAAGCTGCTGCGTGTCGGATGGATGTCCTCCCTCGAGTGTGCAGAAGGTTGTCTCGAAGAGGTTTCCCGTTTCCCGGTCCCCGCTGAGGAAGACCATTTTTGGAGATCCCATTCGAGCCATGGCCAGCCGGGCGAGCTCCGCCACCTCCAGGTGCGGGCGAGCGCTCAAGCGTTCGGGGATCGACACGAGCAGGACGAGGTTGTCCGGGCGGCGTTTCAGGCCGAATTCGCGCATCAGGGTCAATGCTAGGGGAAGGTCCCGCTCCGGGACGCGCTCGGCCGCTGGGGAGGGGCCGTCGGGGATATCGCCGAAAGAGAGCAAGAGATTTACCCCTCCGTCGGACTTGGGGAGAACCTCGTGCCCTTGTTCCCGGAAAGACTGAAGGAGTTGAGGTACGAAGCGTTGCAGGATGCGGTCGTGGGCGGGGACAGATCCCACCAGGGAGACAGTCTTGGGCTTCCACCAGGGACAATCGCGCAGATCCCGAGGAGGGGCGATTGAAAAATCGGAGGCAATTGAGCGGTTCCCCATATTCTCTCCGGGCAGCTCTGGAATGGACACAATTCTACCAGCGAGCCCAATCGCTTGACATCCGTTTCGGCCGCGGGGTAGAATGTCCGTCGAAGCTGGAATCCCCTGAGCCTCATGGGCCTGTAGCGCAGTTGGGAGCGCGCTTCAATCGCACTGAAGAGGTCGAGGGTTCGAATCCCTCCAGGTCCACTCGTTGACGCATCGCCCCCGGACGGGTAGAATCAGCAAGTTGCGAGGACCGGGCCCATAGCGCAGTTGGGAGCGCGTCTCAATGGCATTGAGAAGGTCGAGGGTTCGAATCCCTCTGGGTCCACTGAGCACGACCCTTAACAATCGAGAATGGTCAAAGCCGAACCGGAATAACCTCCAAGAGAGGTGGTAGGCCATCCGCCAGCAAGTGGGGAGAGGGGGCGGTCAATCCGGATGAGAGCCCCACATTGCGCCTGCGGAGCGCAGCGAGGCCGAACTCGCCGGTCCAGGCCTGGGTGGGAAGACCAGGCCGGCAACTGCAAGTGAACCGCACCTGCACAAGGGGCGGTGAGCCTGCAGCGGGCGCGCCCGTTATCGCGATGAGTGCCCCTCCGGGTGCAATGCCGGGAGGGGTATCAGGGTGGTACCGCGGAGCCTCCCTTCGCCCCTGAGCGATGGGAGGCTTTTCCTTTTGCAGCGTCGGCACGGCGGCTCGACCACGACAAGGTCTGAGAAGTCCAGGAGGGGCGACATGGCAGGAATCGACCGGAGAAAGCCGCGTAGGGCGAGCCAAGGCAAGGTGGCGGGGGGCAAGGTCAGATCACGGGGACATTCCTCCAAGCCCGCTCATCCACACAGGTCGAACCCGAAGGAGCCAGGCCGCATAGCGGTCCGGTCGTCTTCGTCGGCCCGCGTCACCCCTCGCGCGGCTGGGGGGCCGCGGGCGAAGAGGAGCGTTGCCCGTGCAAAAGCCGACCGAATCGGCCCGTTTTCGGCCTCACTGGAATACCGGCCTCAGGAATTCGAAGCCAGGTGGATGGAGCAGTGGGGACGCGATGCTCTCTACCGCACCGGCGGCCCCGATGAGCGGCCGAAGGCGTACATCCTCGATTTCTTCCCCTATCCCTCCGGGGACGGGTTGAGCGTCGGCCACTGCCGCAACTACGTCCCCACGGACGTCCTCAGCCGCTATCACCGGATGCGAGGGTACAACGTCCTACACCCGATGGGTTGGGACGCCTTTGGCCTACCCGCAGAGAACGCGGCCATCAAGATGAAGACGAACCCAGCGAGGTTGATCGCCCAGTATTCGGCCAATTACAGGCGGCAGTTTGGCTTGATCGGCATCTCCTATGACTGGAGCCGCGAGATCAACTCCTCCAAACCCGAATACTACCGCTGGACCCAATGGATTTTCCTTCAACTCTACAAGGCCTGGTATGACCCGCGCCTGGACCGGGCCGTGCCGATCCGCAAGCTTGAGGGGGAACTGGCTCGCAACGGGACGCAAGACATCCCCGGCGCCGAGCTCTTGACCGCCCGACAGTGGAAAGCCATGGGGCCAAAGGAGCACTCGGAGTTCCTCAGCCACTTTCGTCTGGCTTACCGCGCACCCGCACTCGTCAACTGGGATCCGGTGGACAAGACCGTGCTGGCCAATGAGGAGGTGATCGATGGCCGCGGTTGGCGGAGCGGGGCGCTGGTCGAGAAGAAAGTCCTGATGCAATGGTTTTTCCGAATCACGGCCTATGCCGAGAGGCTGCTGGCCGACCTGGATGGTATCGATTGGCCCGAACATATCAAGATCATGCAGCGGAACTGGATTGGTCGCAGCCAGGGAGCCGAGGTGGATTTCGAGACCGCGGCGGGCAGGCTGCGTGTCTTCACGACCCGCCCCGACACGCTGTGGGGAGCCACGTTCATGGTTCTCTCCCCCGAGCATCCTCTGGTTGACCCGTTGACCACCCCAGGCCAGAAGGCCGAAGTGCAGGCGTACGTCCGGCAGGCTCGGGGGAAATCCGAGGTGGATCGAATAGCGGCGGAGAAGGAGAAGACGGGGGTGTTCACAGGAGCCTTCGCCCTCAATCCGGTTAACGGTCAACGCATCCCGGTCTGGGTGGCGGACTATGTACTCCTGACCTACGGCACCGGGGCCATCATGGCGGTGCCCGGACACGATGAAAGGGACTTCCAATTCGCCCTGAAGTACGGGCTTCCCATCCTGCCGGTGATCGATCGTCCGGATCAGCGGACGAAGTCGTTCGTCCTGGGGGGAACCATGAAGGAGGGTTTCGCGCAGGCGCTCCGTGACGAAGGGATCCCCTTCGAGGAGCGCATGGGGTCCCTCTACGTGACCATCCCGCCCGAGAAGGCCAATGGCTATGTCGAGATTGCGCGCCGGTTTGTTCGGCCCGACTCTTGGAATGAGGTTGTGGGGACCCACTGGTTGTTCATTTTCGCGGATGGGATCCAAGACTGGGGCACGGCCGAAAGCGAAGGGCGCCTTCTGAGACGGTGTCACGAACTCGAACCCGATGTGCGTGGCAAGCGAACCGTGATGGAGATGCTCTATGCCGTGGAGTTCTACCGCGATGTTCTTTTCCACGCGGAATACGGCGCGATGATCAACTCGGACCGATTCACGGGGACCCCGGGCGAGATGGCCGCTGCCAAGGTCACCGAATGGCTGGAGGCCACGGGCAAGGGCAGGCGCAAGGTGAACTACAAGCTTCGGGATTGGGGAATCAGCCGGCAACGCTATTGGGGGACGCCCATCCCCATTGTCCACACGCGGGAGGGGGAAGTACCGGTGGCGGAGGCAGACCTTCCCGTGCGGCTGCCCGAGGTCGAAAGCTACGAACCGACTGGGACGGGGGAATCTCCGCTGGCAGGCATCCCTCGGTTCGTGAACGTGCGCATGCCGGACGGGACGAAGGGCGCGCGCGAGACGGATACCATGGGCACGTTCGCCTGCTCCTCCTGGTATTACCTGCGCTTTGCCGACCCTCGCAACGAGGGGGCCGCATTCGGGAAAAAGCTGGTTTCGTACTGGTTGCCGGTGGACATGTACGTGGGCGGGGCCGAACACGCCGTCATGCACTTGCTCTACGCTCGCTTTTGGACGAAGGCGCTTCACGACCTGGGGCATCTCCCTTTCCTCGAGCCCTTTCGCCGGCTGCGCAATCAGGGCATGATCCTGGCGCCGGATGGCAAGGAGCGGATGTCCAAGAGCAAGGGCAACGTGATCACTCCGGACGAGGTGGTGAAGGACTACGGAGGCGACGCGCTGCGCGCCTATGAGATGTTTATCAGCGACTTTGAGCAGACGACACCCTGGAACACCAACGGGCTGTCGGGGACGCACCGCTGGCTGCGGCGAGCGTGGGATTTGCTGCTGCGTCCGAGCCCGCGGCCGAAGGCGGCCGACCCGACCGGGCTGGCCGATCGAAGCCTGCGGCGTAAGCTGCACAAGACCATTCGCAAAGTGTCCGCGGATATCGAGGGGTTCCGGTTCAACACGGTCATCTCCGCGCTGATGGAGCTTACCAACGCGCTCTACGAGGCGCAATCGCAACCCGTGAGCGAGGAGGCCTTCCAAGAGGCCCAAGACGGATTGCTGCTCCTTCTCGCCCCGATTGCTCCCTTCCTGTCCGAGGAGGTCTGGTCTCGCTTGGGGAGAAAATACTCGATCCACCAGCAACCGTGGCCGGAATTCGACCCGCAACTGGCAGAGGACGAGATCATCACCCTGGTTGTCCAGGTCAATGGTCGGGTGCGCGACCGCTTGCAGGTGCCCGCAGGAATCGATCAGGCGGAAGCGCTTGAGGCGGCATTGCGGCTGGAAAGCGTGGCCAAGTGGCTGGGAGGGAAGGCGCTGCGCCAGAGCATTTTTGTCCCAGACCGGCTGATTAACCTGGTCGTCTGAGGAGGGTCCTCGGGGGTCGAGAGGTCCCCGGCGAGTAGGGTAATTGGAGGCTATCGAAAACCGTTGGGTGGAAGCGCTTTCCACCGTCTTCTGCAGGCTTACGGGATAAATGCTACAATAGTGACAATGATTATAGGAGATGTGGCGGAGATCGCGCGAGCCAACGATCTGCAGCTGAACACCCTGCATCGGATAAGCTTGGAGCTCGTTCGCGAAAGGTCCCTGCAAGGGGTCCTGCAACACATAGCAGACGGCGCGCGCGAGCTCGTCGAAGCACAATATGCGGCAATCGGGGTCCCGGGCAGCGACGGGACCCTTGAACGCTTTGTTACCTCTGGAGTTTCTGCGGCTGAGGCGGCTGCGATCGGGGCTCCGCCTCGCGGGCATGGGCTCTTGGGCGCCATCGTCCGGGGGGGACGGGCGATCCGGCTGGAGGATATCGTCTCAGACCCTCGTTCGGTCGGTTTCCCTGCGCACCACCCCTACATGAAGAGCTTCCTGGGCGTCCCCATCCTGTCGCAAGACCGAGGGATTGGCCACATCTACTTGACCAACAAGCGGGAGGGCGCCGGCTTTGGCGATCGGGACCAGCAGCTGGTTGAGATGCTCGCCGCCTATGCGGCGGTGGCCATTGAGAACGCCCGCTACTACCAGCGGCTGAGCCAGGACGAGGCCCAGCTCGAGGACCGCAACCGTGAGCTGGCGATCCTGAATGAAATCGCTCACGTGGTTGGGACGAGCCTTGATCCGGAGGTCATCCTGGAGAAAACCCTTTCGCGGGTCATGGGGCTGTTTGAGGCCGAGGTCGGTGAAATCTTCCTTGACGAAGAGGGGACAAACGAGTTCTCGGTCGTGCTCCGTAAGGGGACCCAGGCCCCAGCCTTCTTGGGGCATGACCACTTCCGGCTGGGAGAGGATCTGGTCGGCAGTGCCGCCAAGCAAAAGGAATTGATCTTCTCCTCAAGCCTTTCCTCGGAACCGAGGCTGCCGCGCCACGCGGCGCAGGCCGGGTTCGGCACGTACTTGTGCATCCCCCTGGTCTCCAAGGATCGCGTGCTTGGCGTGATGGGACTTGCGGCCCTGCGGCCGATCGAGCTGACCCCTCGTCTGCGAGATCTTTATCGGGCGGTTGGCCTGACCATGGGCGAGGCGGTGGAAAATGGTCTCTTGCATCGCAAGTCGCAGCGGCTAGCCGTCCTGGAAGAACGGGAGCGGATCGGAATGGACCTGCACGACGGCATCATCCAGTCCATCTACGCGGTCGGATTGATGCTGGAAGACGCCAGCCTATCTTTGCACGAAGATCCCCGATCGGCTCGAGAGAAAATGGCCAAGTCGGTTGAGGGCCTCAATGGTGTCATTCGCGACATTCGCTCTTACATTCTCGACCTGCAGCCCCGGCGGATGGCCACGGAGAATCTGGCTGCGGGCCTGCGGCAACTGGTGCGCGAGTTCCGGGCTCAAACCCTGACCGAGGTGGACCTGCACATCTTGAATGGAGCGGCGGAGGGTCTCTCCGCCGCTTCCATGACCAGTCTCTTTCATGTGACCCAAGAGGCCTTGGCCAATGTGGCCAAGCACTCCGAGGCGACTCACGTGGTGGTTAACCTGCGCCGCAACGAGGAATGGATTGAGCTCACGGTCAATGACAACGGCAAAGGATTCAGCACGGAGGGCCAGCGCAAGCTGCTCGGACATGGGCTCACCAACATCGAGGAGAGAGCCCGGGCGGCGGGTGGTGAGGCGACGATCCACTCGGAACGGGGAAAAGGCACGGTTGTGAGGGTGCGGATCCCGGCCGTCGTCATCCCTGCCGGGCCCGCTTGAAAGGTTGGGCGGGAGATCCGGCCCAAGGCCGATGAGAAAGGCCGGCGTGACAGGTTGCCCATCGGCTCGAGACGATAATCACTGGAGCCGGCTTGGGTTGGGCCGCTATACTCCCCCATAAGCAGGAAATGCGTTTTTCTCCCAAAGGATTGGCCCGATCGGGCAAGGTCGTGTATTTGAATCCTCAGCTCACCGCGACGCGCGTGTTCCTCATCGAGGAACACGAGAAAGTCCGCCAGGCCCTTGCGGACCGGCTGCGCACGTCGGCAGGAATCACCTTGGTGGGGGAGGCCGGTGAGGCTGAGAAGGCTCTGGAGGAGGTGCGCAAGAGCCACCCCGACGTGGTCCTGGTGGAAATCAAGCGCGGCGACGGCATGGGGCTGGAGATTGTGCGAGAGGTCGCAAACCTCCCCTGGTCTCCCAGGGTCGTTGTGCTGACCACCTACGAGAGTTCGTGGGAGCGGACGGCGGCGAAGCGCGCGGGGGCGTGCGATTACCTGCTCAAGCAACTCGACTCCGACGAGCTAATGCAGTCCATCCAGAGACTTGCGGCCTAGGTCTCCGTCGGGAGCCGCCTGAAGAGAAGAAGCAAAGGGCCCCTCGCGCCTTTCGTGCGAGGGGCCTTCTTTGTACGCCCAGCATGAACACTGACTTGGAAGGTGAAAGTCCTTCCCGGAGGTGATGGCGCCAACCGTAGCCAAAGGCAAAGGCGTCGCCGTGAGGCGGGGTCCGGAGGAAGCCGGA
>Ga0208192_1000290_pt1 | contig 50181 bp, 52 predicted proteins | sample June2015DPH_13_1_2_FD_184711 | JGI IMG/M metagenome (GOLD analysis project Ga0208192, IMG submission 184711) | Peatland microbial communities from SPRUCE experiment site at the Marcell Experimental Forest, Minnesota, USA - June2015DPH_13_150... | ecosystem: Environmental > Terrestrial > Soil >... | reverse complement strand
TGTTTTGAGCAAGTTTATCGGAGCCTTTGCCGATTTTTTCTGCGGCTACTTTTACGCCGTCAGCGAGAACATCGCCGATTCCTTCTCGTTTGCCTATTTTCTCTATGAGTTGTATGAGTGCTTCTGCGTTGCCAAAGTGAGCATCAATTCCGCCAAGGTCCTCGTGTGACAGGATGCCGGTTTCATGGCAGTCCATTACGAAACCTACGGTTACGCCTGTGCTTGTTGCGTCTAATCCGTAATAGTTGCAGAGTTCAGCGGCTTTTATTATTGCGTCAAGTTTATCTATGCCACAGTTCGGCCCCAACGCCCACAAATTATCATATTCTATTCGTGCCATAGTTCCCTTATAGGGCCCTTCGCGAACTACAGCTTCGTGTTCGCATCGCATGGCGCATGAGTTGCAAGCAATTATTTTTGTGATGTACCGTTCGTTTAAGGTTTCTCCGCTTACTTTTTCAGCGTTCTCAAAATGAGCGTTATTGTAGTTGCGTGTGGGCATGCAGTACAAAGCGTTTTGAATCATGACGTTTTCTGCTGTTCCTAAAGTTCGGTATTTCTGGGCTGCTGGTCCCTTCATTCTTTCATGGAATTCTTTCACCATTTCCATAAATTCGTCCGGCTTGGCGACGATAATGTCGTGGGTTCCTCGGACAGCGATGGCTTTGAGGTTCTTAGAGCCCATAACCGCTCCTAAACCTGTTCTTCCAGCAGCACGAGTTTTCTCGTTAATTATGCTGGCTATTTTCGATAATTTTTCACCAGCTAAACCGATGGATGCTACACGAACGTAGTAATCGCCAACCTCGTCTTTAATCGCATCTTCAGTTTCAGAAGGCGATTTGCCCCAAATGCTTGCAGCATCAAGTAATTGGACTGAATCATCGTCAATCCATAAGTAAACAGGCCTTTCCGCTTTCCCAGTTAAAACAACTGCATCATATCCAGCTCTTTTTAATTCTGCTCCAAAAGTGCCGTGGCTTACTGCTTCTCCGACACCGTTGGTGGCTGGTGATTTTGATATGAATGCGTGTCCGTTGCCGCCTGTGGGAAACATTGTTCCTGAAACTGGACCAAGAGCTAGAACAAGCGGGTTTTCAGGGTCAAATGCGTCGACGCCTGCTTTCGAATTGGCTAGCCAAAGTTTCATGCCTATGCCTATGCCGCCAATGTATTTTCTGGCGATTTCTTCGTTTAGTTTTTCTGCACGGGTTTTGCCTGTGGTTAAATCGACGTATAGGATTCTTCCTGCATAACCGAGCAAACCTTTTCCTCCATGTGAATTTAAAGTTATTAGTCAGTTGAAAAGTATATTAACTTAATGGGTTCTAACTTGGAAAATTCATGCGCTTAAATGGCGCTTTTTGCTTGCCGTCATATATGATGAAGCATAACGGTTTTTTGGCCTGTCGCAGGCTAAAACTACAGTCAAGTAAAGAAAAAAGATATGAGACGCTTCAATTAATTTCATACACAAGCGCGATAAAAATGAGAATTAAAGTTCATTACATAAGTTTGGTCAAAAGCTTTACAAAAACAAGCCAAGATGAATTCGACCTAAAAGAAGCTGCCCTGCTATCAGATGTGCTGTACAAAGTCGCTGAGAAATATGGAAAACCGTTCACCCAAGAAGTTTACGACCCGAATCATAAAGAGATGAAATCAACCTTCGTAGCCATGGTGAACGGCGTCTTAATGGACCAATTAAAAGGCATTAACACACCATTAAAAGATGGCGACAGCATAATCCTCATGTCACTTATGACAGGCGGATAAAAACTGTCTAAAAATGAAAAACCCAAAACCGTCTACTGGCTAGATAACAAGCTTTACCTAAACATAACCAATCAATGCTCAAATTGCTGCTTTTTCTGCCTCAAACGCTACAGGCGTGGCGTCGGCGGCTTCAACCTTAAACTAGCCGAAGAGCCGAGCGTTGCCCAGGTTACGGGTGAGCTTGGTGAGGTTTTGAACATGAGATTTTGGGATGAATTGGTTTTCTGCGGTTTCGGCGAGCCAACGGAGAGACTTGATGTTTTGTTGGAGGTTGCGCGGTGGACAAGGCAGCATTACGGTAGACCACTGCAAATCCGCGTGAACACAAACGGTCATGGCTACGTGCTTAATCGGGGCAGGGATGTGGCGGCAGAGTTGAAGGCAGCCGGCGTTGACAAGGTAAGCGTCAGCTTAAACGCTGGCGATAGGGAAACCTACATGGAGATTTGCAAGCCAACTTTCGCCGGTGCCTACGAAGCAGTGATTGATTTCATACAAAAAGCCAAGCCTGTGCTCCAAGTTGAGGTTACGGCGGTAAGAATGCCAGAAGTAGACATAGCGAAGGCGCAGGCTGTTGCCGACGGGTTAGGTGTTGAGTTTAGGGTTAGAGAGTACATTCCATGCTTCTACTAACTACGATGCCACAGGTAAATTGTGGTTTAACGCTTAATTTATGATGGAAAGATTGCATGAGCAGCGAAAACGTTTTAAATGGAAACATGTCCAAGCCCTATGCTGGAGAGAATAATTTGAAAAAAACTCCGCTCTTCGAGTTCGAAGTGCCCAGCTACAGAAAACGCCCAGTCGGACTCGCAGTAAATCACAAACAACCAAGATAAAGAAATACTTGAGGCGCATCAAACCTAAGTATTGCTCAAGTTAGCTGTTTTGCTCAAACTCTGAGGAAAATTGTTTTTCTTTTCAAGCAAACCAACGTTATAAAGAATACTGCCATTATAAGCGCTGGTAATACCCAAATTGGAAATTCTGGAACCTGATCAGCATCAGAAAAAACCACCACTAAATCACCCAGCAACGGCTTAGAATATTCAGAGTACATTTGAATTGCAACCACTTCTGTTGAGCCTTCTTTTGTGCTTGTGTAGTTTATGGGGTTCCATTCTGTGTCCGTTTCCGTGGTGTAAGCGTGCAGGTTTGTGGTGTTTGTTTCCATGCGTATCGTAAAGTAAGCTGTGGAGTTGTTACTTTGTGGTGACAGGTATGGGCTGATGTTTAGGTCATAGAGGAACAGATAGCTTCCGTTAACAATTTGCAATGGATGTTCATAGTGGATTTTAAGCTCAAAATAGTCTGAGACAGGACTTACTACGCTGTAAATCATCCACCAATCGCCGATGGCTGTATGGTGCAAAGCATCAGGATACACTTCAGTGTAATTAGTCCAGCTGAGCTCCTTATCGCCTAAAAAAACGTGAATGTTACTTGTTCCCGGAGGCATCGGGTAAACCATCGGTAACTCACCGTTAAAACTGCAATCTGACTGGTTTAACACGTAAATCGGGTAGTCCCCGTCAATCTTAGCCCACAAGGTACCGTTAACACGTGTGATAGTATAGTTAACGTATTCCACAGGCATAGCAAGAGTTGGAAATGACCAATCAGGATTCGCAGACGCCAAATTGATAGACCCTAATCCAGCCAATGCTGAAGTTAAGAGCGTCAAGATGAGTGTTAGTGCCAATGCAGTTTTTTTCATAAGCACCAAGCCCTATTACGTTTTAGTTGCCTTTATTTTTTTGCAGATTTCACCGAGCCATACCTGACTTTCCAAACGGCACAAAAGCCCTGCCAGAGGTAAAACTGGAAAGAGTTCTTCCACAAAAAGTTGGAATGGTAAAACATATATTAATTAGTTGTTAACGAAATACTTCTTAATAGTGCTGAACGAGGAATAAACATTGGTTTCTCTAAGAGCATTAGCCCCATCATTAACAAGAATAACAATTGCTGGAGCCGTAGGTGCTGCTTTGCATGTCGGTCAAGGCGACTGCGACTTAATCGACGCAAACGCCGTTCAATATTCAAGAGCAGTCCTTGCCCAAACAGATGTTGAAGGAGAAGTAATCTGCTGCGAAGGACCCAAAGACAATGCGCCATCATTTGGATATAGAGAAAAAGTGGGAACAGGCGGAGGACCCAAAGTAGAGTTCATTATTGACCCGGTTGACGGAACCACAGCTGCCAGCAAAGGCAGAAAAGACGCGATATCTGCGTTGGCGTGTGCACCAGCAGGATGCTTCCAAGTTTTACCCGACGATGGCTACTACTTCAAAATTGCCACAGACTACCATTCCATAGGCAAAATATCCATGGACATGTCAATTGAAGAAATCGTGCGTACAGTGGCCCGCGAAAAAGGTGTCCCCGTATCCAACTTTACCGTTATCATGCTGGAACGCGATAGACACGCGGAAATGCTGAAAACTCTCAGAAAACTCGGCGTGAGAATCATACTTATTCCAGACGGCGATATTGCTGGCGCAGTTGTTTCATGCATTCCAGAATCAGGTGTTGACTTGCTTTTAGGTGCAGGTGCTGGTCCAGAAGCCACCATTGCCGCTACAGCCGTAAAGTGCCTTGGCGGAACAATGCTTGTTAAGGTTTGGCGAGAAAAAGACGACTCGGCAAGAATGGAACGCCTAAAAAAAGAAGGAGTAGACATAGACAAAACTTACAGCCAAGATGAACTGGCAAAAGGCAAAGAGCTCGTGTTTGCGGCTTCAGGCGTTACAAAAGGAGAACTTTTAGATGGCGTACGCTTGATTCCTGAAGGCGCAGTTGTGCATTCTATTTGCATGAGGTTGCCAAGCGGAACGATAGAGAAGTCGGAAACAACGCTGCGTTTTAAGGGACACCCTGTGTATGAGCAGTTTGCAGTGAAAAAACATTAAAGCATAAAATTGCGCTTCTAGTTCCAAATTGCTTTTTTCCAAGTTTAGCATTAACATTAAAGTAATTGGTTTTAAAAATTGAACGAAAAAACCTGCATAGAAAAGCCAAAGCAAAAAGAAACAGTAGAACATGGAAAAAGACGTGTAATGATTTCTTTTGCCGTTTTACTAGGCTTAACTGTTGTTATAGGTGGTCTGCTTGACTTTTTCTTTGCAGGAGTTTCCCTTGGCTTTATCATACCAATTATAAACGTTAAAGCAACTCTCAGTGCGATTTTGTATTATGTTTCGGTTCTTTTTGCTTCCACATACATTGGCGTAATGGGTCTGAGAGAGCTGTTTGTTGAAAGAAGATTTTCAGTTGAATTTTTAATGGCTGCCGCAGCATTAGGAGCCTTGTACCTAAATGCACGATTCGAAGCGGCAACTGTACTGTTTCTTTATTCTGTCGCCGAGTATTTTGAAGGCTACATTGAGGATAGGGCGCGCCGAACGGTTGAGAAACTATCAAAGTTCATGCCAGACCAAGCTAGAATCATAGCGGATGGAAACGAAAAGAACGTTAACGTCAACGAAGTCGAGCCCAACATGACTTTGCTTGTGAGACCAGGCGAACGGATACCTTTAGATGGCAATGTTGTTGAGGGTTTCTCGCATGTTGACCAAGCCGTAGTTACTGGTGAATCTGTGCCTGTGACTAAGAAAGTGAACGATTGCGTTTACGCTGGCACATTAAACATGAGTGGCCCTCTAAAGATTGCTGTCACAAAAAAGGCCAGTGAAACTCTTGTCTCGAGAATTATGGTGCTTGTGGTTGAATCGGGCAAACGAAAAGCATCCATAGAAAAACTTGTTGACCGGTTCGCGAAAGTTTACGTTCCAATAGTTGTTGTATTAGCCGTTTTAACCGCTGCTTTGCCACCGTTGGTGGCTGGCATGTCTTTTAACGTGTGGTTATACCGTTCGCTTATTCTTCTTGTGGTTTCTTGCCCAAGCGCCTTCATTATTTCGGTTCCTGCAACAGTCTTTGTAGCAATAACAATTGCGGCTAGAAGAGGAGTGATAATCAAAGGCGGAATCTACGTTGAAAAATTAGCCAAAGTAAAAAGAGTCGTTTTTGACAAAACAGGCACACTAACTTTGGGAAGACCAGCAGTTCATGAAGTACGGCTTGTGAAAAGAACTGAAGAGGAAGCATTGGCTTACGCTGCTGCACTCGACCAGTTTTCGAATCATCCCGTCGCTCAAGCCATTGTTAGACGCGCCACGGAAAAAGGCGTTGACCTAAGCAAGTTCAAGGTAACCGATGTCACGGAGGTTCCTGGGAAAGGCATTGTGGGCAATGTTGACGGGAATTTTGTGGCGGTTGGCAATTTAGAGTTGATGAAAGAGTTCGGTTGTAACTGCAAGGAAGCCTTTGAAATCACTGAAAATGACACCCATACTGCAGTTTGTGTTTCTGTCGGTAAAGAAGGGTTGGCTGCAGTTTGCGTTGTGGATCAAGTTAGGGAAGATGCTCTCAAAGCAGTGAGCGATTTGAAGAAAAATGGCATAAAAACTGCCATGTTAACTGGCGACAGAGCAGATATTGCCAAGGAAACAGGGGACATCTTAAAGATTGATGAGGTCTATGCGGAACTGTTTCCTGAGGATAAACTGAAATGTATTGAAGAGATGAAGGGTAAAGATGGACTCGTAGCAATGGTCGGCGACGGCGTGAATGATGCTCCTGCGCTTGCCGCGTCAGACGTTGGAGTTGCCATGGGTGCAGCTGGGGTTGATGTTGCCTTAGAATCTGCAGATGTCGTGTTGGTGAAGGATGAGTTGGCGCAAATTCCATACCTGATTAAATTAAGTGGCAAAACGATGGGGATAGCTAAGCAAAATATTGCTGCATCACTTGTCATAAAGTTAATTTTAGGAGCTTTAGGAGTATTTGGCGTGACAGGTTTGCTGGCAACTGTGATTGCCGGTGACGATGGAGTTACGATGCTTCTTTTGCTAAATTCGCTTCGTCTTGAAAGAATAAAATAGGGTTGCTGAAACGTAATAAGCGACTTCTCAAGCAGACCTTATCAGAGATTGAAGTGGTAAAGCCTTATGCTTTGCCTATCTTTGCTCGTTTTTCAGGGTCCTTTTAATTTTGAGCTGTCGCTAATTTAGCCCTTTACACTTGTTTTTTACGAAGTTGACTGAGGACTTTCTTGTTATTCAATGAAAAATTAATAAGGGCAAAAAGTAGTCAGATGAATCATGTCTAAGACTTACCCGAAGACTCAGTATAAAAAAACCAGGCCTAAGAAGAACCAGCCTAAGGCTCGACCGAAACAAGTAAGCTTAATGACGCGCAAATCTTATTGGATAATGCTGACGTTAATTACACTTGTTTTTACTTTTGCTTACGGATATTTAATGAAAATTTCTGTGGAAAAAGAAGCATTGATATTGGGTAGTATTCTTTTGGTGATAGGATTTGCATTCTATATTGGGTTTAAACCTTCCGAAAGTTACAGCAAGAGAGCAACGTTCATTTTTGTTGGAGCATCCATCGTCGGCTTCAGCATTTGGGCTGTAATGGTTCTTTCCTTTAACGCAACTGGGATTCACTCGCAAATCGCAAGTTCGATAGGTGACGACTTCTTTGCCATAACAAGCCTAATAATCTGCTTGATTTTAGGAGCATTCATCGGTGATTTGATAGGCAAAAACAGAAAAGCAATAGAACTGTTTGCTAATATATTCAGAAACTAGCCTGTTTTATTTTGGCAGTAGAGGAGTGATAAAGCCATAATTTTTCCACTTTCCGTGCTTTTGCCACAGAAACTTTAAGAGTACAATCAATAAGCATCTTCCATAAGACTAAGCAAGGACAGACCCGCATTGAAATTTGGAATAATGACGCGGAACATGGAAGCATGGAGCAGCACGCAAGTTCGGGAAGCCCTAACTAAACGAGGCATCACATACGAATGCTTCACTTTCCCCAAACTGGTCGCAAGGCTCGCGTACAAACCCTACTTCAAAGTTAACGGCACCAGCATCCTTGAAGATTTAGATGCGCTCATTATCCGTCCAATTGGGCGCGGTTCACTTGAGGAACTGGTTTTCCGAATGGACATGCTCTACAAACTTGAACGCCAAGGCTTCTACATGGTGAACACGCCAACCGCAATTGAACACTGTGTTGATAAATATGATATTTTAGCCATCCTTGAGGACGAAGGCATTCCTGTACCACGTACATTAGCCACTGAAAACGTAAACGAAGCGCTAAAGGCTTTTTCTGAACTAGGCGGCGACGTGGTAGTTAAACCAATTTTCGGCTCCAGAGGAAAAGGCGCAACACGCATAGTTGACGCAGACATCGCCGACACTGTTTTCAAAGCAATAACCTTCCATCACGGCGTAATCTACATGCAAGAATTCGTACCTCACGGGCACTCTGACATACGTGCATTCGTCATAGATAGCCGAGTAATCGCATCCATGCGCCGCGTAGCTGAAGGCTGGAAAACCAATTACAGTCGAGGAGCCAAACCAGCACCAGCAAAAATCAGCAAAGAATTCGAAGAATTAGCCATAAAATCAGCAAAGGCTGTGGGCTGCAAAATCGCGGGCGTAGACATCCTGGAAGGACCAGAAGGCCCACGCATCGTAGACGTAAACAGTCAGCCTGGATGGAAAGGTTTGCAGGCGGTAACGAAAGTCAACATTGCCGAAGAAATAGTTAACTTTATGTTATCTGAATTGAAAAAATAAACTTATTTGCCAGAAAGAATCAACGTGTAAGGGTCGTCGGCAACCTGTGGAAAAGGCGCTTCTTTTCCCGTTTTAATTAGAACGCGTTCTTTATTTTCCGTGAATTCACCCAAAAAGCAGGCCGAAAGTCCGTTCTTGCTCAATGTGGTTTTGACTTTTTCTTGAGCTTGAGCATCAACCGCCGCCAAGATTGTGCCTGTTGAAGACGCCGCCAACACCTGATTATCATTAAACTTAAAGTAATCTTGCAAAGCTAACATTTCCTTGCAAACCGGTATTTTTTCCCAATTCACCCTGAAGCCCACTTTTGATGCTTCAGCCAACTCGTTTAGCGCTGCTACGAATCCTCCTTCTGTAGCATCATGCATGGCATGGACACCGCTTATTTCAGCCAGTTGCAAGGCTTCCTTTACGCAACTTTGCATGCGAACCTGATTAGCAAGTTTTTCTTGCTGCCCAGCCCCGAAGAGTCTTTGCGCTAGCGCCTTGTGAGTTAACGAGAAATTTGTGATTGTTTCTAAACCAAGCGGCTTAGTGCATAATATTAGGTCTCTTGGCTTAGCGTTTCCGGGCGTAATCAACTTCTCTGGTTTTACAATTCCATAAACAGTGCACACGCCTAGTAAATCTGAAAGGCTATCATACATGCCTGTGTGTCCCCGAACGATTGCTAAGTTCAACTCGTCTGCTGCCTCGCATGTTTGCTTCATTATTTTTTGGAAAGTTGCTGGTCTAGTTGACTTTGGTCCCAAGAGGTTAATGGTGCAGAATTCTGGTTTGGCTCCGGATAGCGCAACGTCTGAAGCTGCGTAATTGATTAGTAGCCAACCGAACCATTCTTCTGGGACGCCAGTGCATGGGTCAGTGGCGACTACTACGTACTTGCCATCTAAGAGGTGAACGCCTGAATCGTAGCCAACCATTGGCGGAATAACAACTCGCGAATCCTTCTTTATGCAGCTTAAGAGCGCCTTCAGTTCTTTATTGGGCAGCTTTCCCATGGTTTTTGGACCTTAAAGGTAAATATTTAGGACCTTGCTTTTCTGCAGTATGCCAATTACGATTGCACAAATTATCATGCTAGGCACAAGATATATTGCGTTATAAATTGCTGAGTAAAGTATTGGACTCATACTTGGTGGTGCATACTGGGGAAAATAGATTACGCCTGAAGTAAAGTGACATAGGAAGCGTCCTGTAACGCCCACGACGACGCCAGCAACTGGAATTTTCTGGAAGAACGCTGCGAGACCAAGGCAGGCGAACGGTAATGGATAATCAAGGATAAATTGAACAGGGTTGACAACGAAAGGCTCAATCGCAAGGTCAACAACGCCAAAGACGGCGCCTGCAAATATGCCTATTTTTGGTCCTCTTCTAAGTGCCAACCAAAAAATTGGCACCATCCCAATGTTAATGGACCCCCCCTGTGGCAGGCTGAAGAAGGAGTGACTGACTAGGCTTAATGCTCCTGCTAATGCCACAAATACAATAATTTCTGCTAGTATCTTGGTTGAGAAAATGTTTTTTCTGGATTGTTCAGTTTGTTGTTTCACTTTTTTCCCTCCGCCAGTATTATCTGGTTCAGGTTCTAAGGGTCGACAGCAATCAGCCGTCCTCTCAGCCAGGTCATTTTCCCAGCTCCCCGAGACCTATTGAGGGGATAATGTTTTTAGGTTATATTTTAGTTTTCCTACCGTCACACTAACAGGTAGGATTGATTAGCATGCAGCCTATGCCTAAAGAATACAACTTTACAGAAATCGAGCGTAAATGGCAGCAGAAATGGGAAGAAATGGCTATTTACCATTACGACTGGAACGACAAAAAACGCGTTCCCTACAGCATAGACACTCCACCGCCATACCCATCAGGCGAATTGCACATGGGCAACGTCTTGAACTGGACCTACTTTGACATGGTAGCCCGATACAAACGCATGCAAGGCTTCAACGTGCTTTTCCCGCAAGGCTGGGACTGCCATGGCTTAGGCGTAGAAATCCAAGTTGAAAAAACGTATAACGTACGCAAACGTGACGTGCCCCCAGACCAGTTCCGCAAGTGGTGCATGGAGCTGGTTGAAAGATACATTGCCATGATGAAAGAAGGCATTCTCAAGCTGGGCTGCAGCATAGATTGGACAACAGAGTACCGCACAATGGATCCAGATTACTGGAGACGCACGCAGTTAAGCTTCATTTTGCTCTACAAAAAAGGTTACATGTACCAGGGCACGCATCCAGTGAACTGGTGCCCCAGAGACGAAACCGCAATTGCTGACGCTGAAGTAGATTACGTGAAGCGTGAAGGCATACTGCATTACATCCGTTTCCCATTCGAGGGCACCAGCGAGTACGCGTTAATCGCAACCAGCAGACCAGAGTTTATTCCAGCATGCGTCGCCATCGAGGTTAACCCTAATGACGAGCGATACAGCAAGTACATAGGCAAAAAAATTGTTGTACCAATAGTCAACCGTTCTGTTACTGTCATCGCTGACGAATGCGTTGATCCCGCCTTTGGCACCGGAGTAGTCATGATATGCACCTACGGCGACAAAGAAGACGTTAAAACAGTAATCAAGCACAAGCTTCCCGTAATAATGCTTCTCACCGAAAATGGACGCATTAACGAGAAAGGCGGCAAATACGCTGGCTTAACTATAAACCAAGCCCGTGCAGCCATAGTCGAAGACCTCACGGCAGTTGGGTTGCTTGAGAAAACCGAGAAAATCATGCAGGAAGTAGGCGTTTGTGACCGCTGCAAGACTCATGTGGAAATCCTTGAGCGAAAACAGTGGTTCATGAATACCCGCAAATTAACTGATGCCGTGGAGAAAACGGCGAACGAGATAGTTTGGTATCCTGATTATATGAAAAACCGTTTAATCGACTGGGCGAAATCGCTCGATTGGGACTGGGTGATTAGCCGCCAAAGGCTTTTTGCCACGCCGATTCCAGTTTGGTACTGCAAAAACTGCGGCGAACTAATCGTAGCCAAAGAGGGCTGGGTTCCAATAGACCCGAAATTGGAGAACCCACGCATAGATAAGTGTCCAAAATGCGGCAGCAAAGAGTTCACTGGCGAACAAGACGTTTTCGACACATGGATGGATTCATCAATAACATGTGCTGTTCACGCTGGCTGGCCTGACAGGGCAGATTGGAAGCATCTTTTCCCAGCGGACGTTCATCCCTCAGGCACCGATATAATCAGGACTTGGGCGTATTACTTGATGGTTCGGCACTTGGCGCTTTTTGATGAGAAGCCGTTCAAGAGTTGTCTTATCAACGGCATGGTTCTAGGTTCTGATGGCAGAAAGATGAGCAAATCGCTGAAGAATTATGCTGCTGCGCCTGAAGTGCTAAACAAGAACGGAGCCGATGCTACTCGCCAATGGGCCGCTGGTGGTGGAGCAACAGGCTCCGACATTCCGTATCGTGCCCAGGATGTGGAGTATGGCAGGCGTTTCTTGGTTAAGTTGTGGAATGTTTCAGGTTTCACGAGTAAACTCTTAGCTGACTATAAGCCTAGTGTACAGGCTGATTTGGAGCTTCAGCCGCTAGACAAGTGGATCATTAGCAAAGCCGAAAACTTAACAAAAAAGGTGACCGAGGCTTTTGAAAAATGCCAGTTTAACATTGCTGTTGAAGATATCCGAAATTTCACATGGCACGTTTTCTGCGACTATTACGTTGAAGCAGTTAAAGATAGGCTTTACAATCCTGATTTACATAGTCAAGCGAAACGGTTGGCAGCTCAGTACACACTCTACGAGGTTCTCTACCGCGTGTTGCAGTTGCTGGCGCCTGTGACTCCACATTTGACTGAAGAAATTTACCAGCACATGTTTGCAGAAAACAAGGGCTTTGAAAGCTTGCAGATTTCGCCCTGGCCCCAGTTCAATTCGGCACTTGTGAATGAAGAAGCAGAGAAGAACGGTGACTTGATTATTGCTGTTATCAGCGAAGTGCGGCATGATAAGGCAGAGAAGAAGTTGCCTCTTAATGCGCCAGTTAAAAACTTAATCATTTACGCTGGCAGTGATGAGAACGCGAAAGTTATCCATTCAGGCAGCGCAGACATTGCTGGAACCTTAAAGGTTGCAAACATCCAAGTTCTCCCTGAAAAGCGGTCTGAAGGACGTCAAGTCAGTCCTTATGACGTTTACATCAGAGCGGAATACTAAGGTGCAAAGCATGACCGAAAACAAAGAAAAAAAGAAAGTGGGACTGATAGGTTGCGGCGCAATTGGCACTGTACTAGCAGAAGCTATCGAACGAAAACTAGTAGTCTGCGACGAGTTGGTTGTTTACGACTTTGACGCTTCAAAAGCGCAGAAGCTCCAGAGCGCACTCAATTTTCCTGTCACAATTGTTGAAAGCGTTGATGAATTGCTTGCTTTAAAGCCCAAGGTTATTGTGGAAGCTGCGTCGCAGCAGGCAGCTAAAGATTATGTTCCAAAAATTGTTTCTGCAGGAATCGAGCTAATTGTAATGAGTACAGGTGCATTGTTAAGTTTGAATGTTGATTTAAGTAGGGTTCATGTTCCTTCAGGTGCTATCGGCGGCTTAGATGCACTTTCCAGCGCGGCTTTAGCTGGGATTGACGAGGTAGTTTTGACTTCACGCAAGAATCCGAAAGCTTTAGAGACTGACAACAAAGAAGAAAAAATTGTTTACGAGGGCTATGCTGAAGAAGCTGCTAGGCTGTTTCCAAGGGAAATGAATGTTGCCGCCACTTTAGCGTTAACTGTTAAACCAGCCAAAGTGAAAGTACGAGTGGTTTCTGATCCGTCGGTTAAACGAAACACCCACGAGATTCAAGTTAAATGGCGGTTCGGTGAAATGTTTTTGCGTTTTGCGAACGATCCTCATCCTGAGAATCCACGTACAAGCGCATTGGCTGCATGGTCTGCCATTAAATTATTGCAGTCTCTTTTGAAAACTTAATGCTAACATGATTGAAAATTAAAGATAAAGAAAAAAGGAAAAATGGTTTATTCAGTTTTTTCTTCACTGGATTCTTCTGCTTCTGTTTCGGCTGCGGCTTCTTCTGCGGCTGCTTCCGTATGCGCCCCCTGAGGCGCTTCTAAAGGGTGGGCCTGCGGTATGGCCTCCTCCACTATTACCGGCTCGATAACTGGCTCAATTACTGGTTCAACTGTTGCCTGCGTCGGCGCTTCTTCTGGGATGACCTCTAAAACTTCGTTTTCAACCTCAACTGCTGGCTGCTCTGGCGCTGGCTCAGCGATTACTTCAGTCGGAGTAACGTTTGCTGTTTCAGCTTCAACTGCTGGTTGTTCTGGCGGTGCTGCTTCTGGAGCTGCTGCTTCCATGTTTATGGCTGGTTCTTGTGGCGTTGTCTCGGTTATTGCTGGCTCTTGAGGAGCAATTTCAGGTGTTGGTTCATTTATTACTTGTACTTCTGGTTCTGGGGGAGCAATTGGAGCAGTCTCTACTGGAGTAATCTCGACGGGTGGAGTCTCAACTGGGGCAACTTCAACTGGAGCGGTTTCCACTGGTGTATTTTCGATTGGCGCGGTTTCGATTGGGGCTGGAGCAGTTTCTACTGGGGTTGCTTCTGCTTTTGCAGTTTCAACTGGAATCTCAACTGGAGCAGTTTCAACAGGAGCGGGCTCTGCTGGCGATGTTTCGACTACAGTTTCAATTGGAGCGGCTTCGACTGGAACCTCCACCGTGATTGGTTCAACTGACGCTGGTTGTGCAACTTCAGCTTCGATGATGGGAACAACTGGTTCTGGGGCTGCTGGCGCTTGTATTGATGGTGCTGCTGGGCTTAGTTGGTTTGCGGCTTGTTTTATTACGTTTAGTTCGTTTCTAGTTGTTTCTAGTCCAGTTGTGAGAAGGTTCATTTCCCGCTGATAAATTTCCTCATCGATTTCTCCTACTACGTGTTGAATCTCATAGTTAGCAAGAAGTGTTTCTAATGTTTTAATCTGGTTTTCTAGTTCTTCGGTTTTTACTTGCATTCTTTCAACTAGTTCTTTCTGTTGTTTTTCGATTTCGACGATTGCTGCACCGATGTCGCTGTTAAAAGAGTCGCGTGTTGCCTGAGAAATTTTGCCAGTTTCAAAAAGGTTGTCTAACGCTTTCTTCTTTTTCTTAGCTATTTCGTATTCTTCATTTAATCGTTTAAATGTATATTTCCATGAAATCAATTTTAAGGCACCGTACCTTTTTAGCGTAAAAGAAGAGATAACGTTTGTTAACATGCGCATATATCGCTAACTATTAAAAATGGCTACTGAAGCAGCGTAATGGAAATTTTGCATTAAAATTTCATACTGTTTCTACGTGTTTATGTATATGAAAATTGAAAATTTTTTAGACTTTACTTAAAGCCAATGACATTTCCATGTAAATTATTGCATATCCGTTGCCGTGCGATGGCATAATATTTGAAAATGCGTCTATTGTCAATTGACTTGTACGAGAGGCTTGTTAGTGCATATTCGTTTATTTTGTTTATACTTTTCTAATTCTGTTATAACATGCTATTCTAAATCCGAATAAATCTTATATATCTAAACACGAATAAACAATAACGAGCGTGCAAAGCATGGTCGCATTAACAATTACAGTTAACGGTGAAAAATCAGAAGCAAAAATAATAAAAAAAATGCGCGAAAGAGTAATCAAAAGCTTCATGGACACAATAATAATGGCCGAATTACAAAACGGACCCATCAGTGGATACGACGCAATATCATACATACATAAGTTTAACCACTGAATTAAAGATTTTTATATGAGGTTAAATATATTTTAGTTTAAGGTAACTGGTAAATGCCAAATATCATTAAAAATGACATAGTTGACTGGAAAGATCCAGCATTAGTTAGATGGCTTGGAACATTCACAAATAAAGGGACAGCGTACAGTTGCCGAGCAGTTTACCGTGGCTATGCACAATACACAGGCAAAACGGCGTCACAGCTAATTGATGAAGCAATAGAGGATTTCAAACGAGACCCGAGAGAGAGACAAGACATAGTGCTGAAACAGTTAGTGGGTTTTTATCAATGGTTAAGAAAAGATTACGTCAGAAAAAAAACAGTTGGAAAAAATGGTAAAACAGTTGACAGCGGTAAAGGAACAAGTGGGCGCTCAGCAATTATGAGAGTGAACGTGATTAGAAGCTTCTATGCTACTTATGACATAACTGTTAGAATGAAAGGCAAAAACAAACTGCCAAAAGCAAAAATAGAAAACAAGCGTATAGTATTCAAACCTGAGGATGTTTGGAAAGTTAAAGTTTTAGTGGACAATGCACGTACACTTAGAGACAGAGCTATTGTATTATGCCATTTTCAAGGTGGAATGGACGTAGCGACACTTTGCAGCCTAAACTATGAGGAAGTAGCTGAAGGCTTAGCAAAAAACGAAGAACCCCTAAAAATTGAGGTAGCACGAGTCAAGACTGGAGTTGAATTTTACACCTTCATAGGTAAAGACGCAATAGAAGCATTGAAAGCTTATTTGGCAGATATGCGAAGCAGAGGCGTAAAGTTTGACAATAAAACCCCGCTATTTCTTCAAGAAAAAGGAAAAGAACGAATTAGAACTCACAACATTCAAACTATGCTTAAAGATCTGGTGGTACGATCTGGATTTGTAACTGAAGAAAACAACGGTAACAGTTTCAACCCGTTGGGTACTCACAGCTTAAGAGAAAGTTTTGGTTCATTAATGATAAACTCGGGGGTTCCAGACACAATTGTCGATTTTTGGTTAGGGCACGAGATAGGTGAAATGGCTGAAGCATACAAGACTGTTCAGTTTCAAAGTTTGCGCAAAATGTACATGGAAAGGGAACACTTGATTAGCATAAGTAATCCTAAGGCAGATGACAAAAAATTAGTTGAGATTAAAAATGCGATGGATCAGTTAGAGAAAGAAAACGCAGCCTTCAAGACCCGGATTGATGGATTGCAAAAACAAACACAAGAAATGGATGCCCAACTGACAAACATAAATTCAGTAATAGATTTCATCAGAATAGAAGATACCATCAGGTTTGTGAGCACAAAATGCCCAACTCAAGAAGAAATGTTGGATTACCTAAAGAGAAGGCAAGTTGATCCTGCTATTTTGAGAAGACCAGAACTCTCTTGTTTAACCTATAGCCGAGAAACAAAAAGGTGGCATTACCTCCCAGACATGGATACATACAAAATTGGAGATTAAGGGAACAAAGAACCGGCAATGATTCCTTTATAGGAACATAGCTGACACGGCTAACTTGCTGATGGCTTAACCTTTTTAGTTTTTGAGTTTTTTAGTGAAAACTTGACAATCAATTAGCAGATTTTAGAACCCGAACGGTGAAACTGGCTATAAAACTAAAAAACTAAAATCAAGATTACGCCACTTTATACCTACTAGAAGCCATTTTATTCAAAATTGAAATTAAGTTTAAGAGCCAGATAACGAAGAGAGTTCAAAGCATTCTGGTTTCTTTTATAAGATTTCCACTTTCATACGTGCTTTCCGAAGTTCGAGAACTCCTTGTTCATTTATTACAAAAGCCACTAAATCTCCTGCATTGAAACCCATCTTTTCTCTAATTTTTGGTGGAATGATAACTTGCCCTGATCCGCCGATTTTTCCTAACAATGTTTTCTCATTAGTCGAACTTTGACTTATTTTATGCTCTTCTATAGTATTGAGCTCGGAAGGGTCAGCTATTCTATATGTTTTATTATCTTTATTAAACCACAAAAATTTTTCAGCACCTGCGAAATGATGTTCTGATGGGTGATTGATACTATTAGCCATCAAATCCCCACGATAAGACTGATCATTTACTTGTTCGTCGGGATAGTGTTGCCTGATCCATTCGATTATTTGTTTTGGTCTGGCTTCTCCCAATTCCTTTAAGGCTTCACGGATTTTTTTTGCGTGCGTCATGCTAACCACAAAAATAATATAGTATTGTAATATTTATATTTTTTTTAAGAAATAATTATTATTCAACTATTTTTGCGGTACCCTGTTTTTTTTGCGTTTCTGGTGAACGTTAGTTACGTATTATGAGGCTAAGACGTGCACAACCTTGGACCCAAATGTTGCTCCATCAGCAAGTGAGAGTCCTCTCAACATGACATCCGACAATTGGATAGGGTCAGTTCATAATAATTATTTTTACACACCGAAACATTATTATTATACTTATTATTAAGATAATTATTATCGATTAAAAGGAGCGATGTATAACATGCGAAATCAAATAGGAATCTATAATTTGAAAAAATTCCCGCCTCTAAAGAGGCTTGGAGAAAATAATCACTTAATGGGAGGTGTTTACACATGCTAATAGCAAAATATAAACCAAGAACATTTAATGAAATTCTTGGAAATCCAAACTGCGTGGCCTACGCACAGTCTTGTGTCAGACTAAGGGATATTCCAAACAGTCTTTTCTATGGACCACCCGGAATAGGAAAAACATTGACAGCGGATATTATGGTTGAAACCCTTTACGGAGAAGATGCTAAGGGCTATTGTTACAGGTCATACAATGCTGCAGATTTAAGTAAAAAAGATGTCACTGAACAGTTAGAGAAATTTGGCCAATATTCACTAGAGGCTTTCGCCGAGAGGGAGGAAGGCTTAAAAATGAACTTCCCTTTCCCACCTTTCAAGACAGTTATAGTTGATGAGTGCGAAAAAATAAGCTCCCCAGTTGAGACTCTTCTGAGAACAAAGATTCAAGACTCATACGACTGGTTGAGATTCATACTGATTTGTAATGATATAAATCATCCTGCAATAACAGGGCCAATCCTGTCAAGGCTAACAATTCTGCAATTCTTACCTCTAACTTCCCAAGAGATGCGTCAGGGATTGAGCAATATTGTGCAAAAAGAGGGAATTAACATAACCCCTCAGCAATTTAACCAAATTATCTGGAAACATAGTGGCGACTTGAGGGGCGCAATTATGGAACTCCAATTATATGTCTGAGAGAGGGAACCGAAATGCAAGTACAACCGAGTAATGGGCCTCCTTTCGAAGGAGGCAAAGAAATGACTCTCATAAAAGAGACGGAAATAAACTTTAGCGAATGCTGCAGAAAACCTACAACACTTCAATACATAACGCCAATCTACAGTAAACCTAAAAACTCCGTTTCAAAAGATGGAGAAACAATTTTTGGCAAAGCTTGGACTTTATATGAAGCGAGACCAAACATACCGGGCCTCCCTGCAATTTTAATAATCGATAAAAATGGCTTCATTAATTCTGGCCGAAATACCTATCCGTTACAACAATGCGAACCACAAGACCTTTTTTCCAGCAGCGATGAGTGGGACTCGCTTCCACCTAACGTAATAGTAAAAATCAAGAAACTGCTTGGAAACTACTCAACAACGCCAAAACATTTTGACTGGCCCATGCTTTTAAAGGTGCTCTACAAACCGACTTTGCGATTGACAAACCCTGAAGTGCTTAACAAGATTGATTGGATCAAGTTTGTCGAGCGGGAAGTTCTCGCTTATCAAGCAGAAAAAGATCCAAAACTCCAACTCGTATTCAAAGCAACCCTACTTCGGGGGATAGAAATGCAGTTCTGTCCACATGGATTTCTTTCTACTGGTTCAGGAACAGGCAAAAGCTATGCTTACGAGAAAGCAGGGATCAGAAGGGATAAAGTAACCGCGATCAGCCTTGTCGGAACAATCAGCCAAAACAGTATAACAGAAGGTTTGGTTCAACATCAAACCCTTCCTATATGCATTGAACAACTTGAAAGTCAAAGTGCACAGCAAATTCTAGGCTACATGTTAACCTTCATGGAAATGGGAACTGCACGAATATCTACTGCTTACGGAAACAACGTAATTGAGGGGCAATGCACATTTGTGGTAACGTCAAATCCGACAGGCTACGTCTTAAACAAGATTGACACTTTTAGAAGTCTGATCAACACCTTAGGTTCTAACTATATTGCACTTGGCAGACGCATTGGGCTATTAATCTACGGCGGAGAGGGCGCTTATCAAAAAGTAAAAAGTTTGGGTATATTGGACGAAGTTGAATGGAACTACCGTTTTGAATTTTTCCGTGCAGTGGAAGAATATGTGTTTTCTTTGATCCAAAAGCTGTTCAAAGAAGGCCGAGTGCGAACATGGCTTGAAACGCCAATACAAAACTATGAGGTAAATGTGAATACCCTATCAATGCAAATAGATGACAAGCTAATACGCGAATTTCTTAGTGTTCATGGATCGGGAAGCTACAAGCATATTAGGGGTGGAGCATTAAATTGTGCAGTTATTGACTCGCTTCCAGAATTTGTAAAGCTCAGACAGGCCAACTTAGAAGAAATACCCTCTTCACTAGTAGACCAGCTTCTCCAGAAAGCAGATGATTATACAGATAAGTTAGTGAACATAAATCTCGAAAGTATTGCAAATATTTCCAAGACACTAGAAAGCGATGAGCAACTTCAAACAATGCTTTTCGAATTATTCCCCAAGTATCTGAAAGCAATTGTCTTAGCCGTAAAAAAGTACAAAGAAAGCAATAGCAGCGTCGGAAAAGAAATAAGTTTAAGTAGCCTAGAAAACTTTTACGATCATGACCAATATAGCTATTGGAGCAATGTAGAATGCAATCTAGCGAAAAGTAACATTGACCTCCATAACTCGAACTTAGACAAATATTTCGGGTTCAAAATTGTCCAGAAAGCGGATAAATTGTGGAGCATTACTTTCACTGACGCCAACAAATCCATCATTGTGGACCAATAGAAAAAAGAGAGCATCAAATTACCTCATCTTTTTTTATTTTTTTAAATTTTTAGCAGAAAATGACAGCCAACTTGTTTATTAAAATGACCAAAAAAGGAAAACGGCTATAAAAATAAAAAAGCGACGCGGAAAGGGGTTTCTTTAAAATAATAGTTGTTGCTCACAATAGGACATCATGTAATTCGACGACTTTCCGAGAGAAAAGGTAATCTTATCCTTTTTTGATTTGAGAGCCAATATTTATTGAGTTGTCGTTCGCTTTATTAGTTCCTCAGCAAACGGCTTAAGCACAGTACATACCATTGCCATTTGCTTAGAAGGTAATCTTTCTCTGGTAAAGTCTATAACTGCAGCCACCAATGCGCCATCTAGCAAACTCTTAGGTCTAAACATTAGTATACATTCATCATACCACCTCAGAATTGTTTTTACGAAAGTGGCATTCAGCTTGAAGACTGGCTCACCATTTATTTCGTCACGAAGCAATATATTATAAGCCCGTAAGTACTGTATTGCTTCTTCCCACTGCTCTTTCGACATCATTTTCTTTTCTTCAGGGACAATATCATCCATTCTAAACGCCCACCGTTTTTTTCCTTCCCATAAACAATCAAGGACATTTAACTGTAATGCCAGTTTCCTCAATATTATTGTTACCACAAATAACCTCCAAAGTTTGATTTGTCCAGACCTTGTGATGCTTGTGGAAGAACACCTGTAGGTGGTGGGGCACATTGTCTGAAATGCAACATTCACTTCTGTGTCAACAATCTTAAATTGTTATTGCTTTCTATACCTATTCTGATAACAAATGGCACAATTATCAAACTGGACCAAAACTGTAGTTCCTCAACGTCATGAATCTGGGTGTATTCCAACAGGCTATGAATGGCTAATTCGATATTTGAAGATTCAAGGAGTGAATCTTGAGACCTTTCAAGAGGATTTTGACCTTGGGCAAGATAATAGTTTCGACTCTGTTTCAGCGAAGATTAGAAGTGTGTATCCCACAATCAACATTAAAGTGCAAAGTTTCACCAAGGGAATAGACAAAGTAAACATTATCAAATCCCTCTTAGAAGAGCAAAAACCTTGCCTGATTTCATTAGCTCTGGGTAACGGTCAGGGTTGGCACATAATGCCTGTTGTACGCATCGATGACACTAGTATACAACTGATACATCATGCGGATGCGGAAGGACACTATACTTGGAGTTTTTCTATTGCAGAAATAGTTTGGAGACATGATTACTTACAAGGTGGACATGATATATCGTGGATTGAACCTTCGTAGGTGCTAAATATACCACACTCAAAGAAAGTTTGATTAGAACCCAGCAATTCTATGTTATTTATAACAAGAGTGGCTAGTAGATTTGAGAAAACGCAAAATACTATTTGTTTGTGGACAAAACGTTGACAGGAGTCCCACTGCTGAAGACCTATTTAAGAAAGCTGAAAACCTCGAAGTCAAATCTGCAGGTGTTTCATATGGAGCTACGGTTCCGCTTACGCGGGAGTTGGTTAAGTGGGCAGACGAAATCTACGTGATGGAATTCAATCATCAGCAAGCCGTACTCAAAATGGTTCCTTCCGCATGGAAAAAAGTTGAATCTCTCGAAATCCCCGACATATACTACAGAGATCAACCTGAATTAAGGCAGCTAATTGTCGAGAAGATGAAACCTTACATTTAGTTGTTCCACTTGAATGCCCTATGTGTGGTGGAAAGCTTCTATATCCTTAGAGCAAAGGATGATTCAAGGATTAAGCCAAGTTCCTTTCTTTGAAAATCTTTGCTATCTTTTGATGTTCAGGTGAAAATATTTTATTTAGGAAACTAAAAGCAAAATTTCCTAAATTTTATTTACTCACTCACCCACTATAATATAATAAAATGGAGATTAAACAAATACTTGTTAAAATCGCCGAAGCTGTTAAAAGATTAAGTAAATTCGAATCAAGAATGGATCATAAATTTGTTTGCTGGTGGGGCGGATACTGCCCAACTGTAAAGGAAATAGAAGACAGTGCTGTAAAAAGTTTGGCAAATAGACTTAAAGGGCAGTCTCATGAAGAAACGTTAACAAACATTTTAGAATGGCAGGATAGAAACATAACCTTCTGGACAGAGAGACATCCACTTTCAACGATATTTTTTCCTTTTTTTGTTTCACTAATTGTTTATGGGGTTTTCGTCGCTCCTCGTATAATTGTTGCTTCAGCGCCTTTTATGGCTCTAAATAGTACTCTTGTTATTGTGTTTTGGTTACTTTGGATACCTATCGCTATTCTGATAACGGGCACTATCTTAACTTTAACAATTATAATATTAATTATTCATTCTAATCGGAAAATACCACTAAAAGAAGGATTAGAAGCACTAAATCGAAGCATCCCAATAAATCTGCTACTCAAGAATAAGCTTGGCGTTTGCCGAGATTATGCAAAACTAACTGCATGTCTACTTCTAAATATTTATCCTAATGATGACCTCTATTTTGCTCATGCCCCGAGTCACGTAGCAACTGGGATAATGATTGAAAATAGATTGTATATGTTAGACCAACGTTTGCCTATATTGACAATAGATAAATGGAAGAGCTACAGACATTCGAAGGAGAAGAAGATAGAGAAAATCAAAAAAGATAGGCTAATTAAGGTTGATTTTAGTTCCTTTTTGTCAAAAACTAAAATTAAGGCAATAGATACACAAAAATTGGCTAAGACAATGGCAAAATTTTTGAATATACAACAACAAACAGGATCTAAAGAAATTTCAGAATTGAAAATACTATTGAGAAAAGGGGTAATACTGTATGAAGACGATGAGATGGTCAATTACTCTCTTTCTAGATGGCTTAGGAATAAGATTTCGACTGAATTGGTAAACATCGATCAAGTAACAAAACTTGAAATAACTAGTCAGAAAGACGACCTCATGTTTCTTATTAGCTTTAGCACCACAAATTAGACATTCCCGAATGAGAAGATTAGATTAAGATTTTTCTCTGCAGAGGTATTCGTTTAGATTTCAGTTTAAATTCTTTCAGGGATCCAATTAAAAATAAATTGGAAAGCTTAGGATTGATTTGAACCCTTGCCCAAGTGGAGATGTCACCCGCAATTCCTCTCTTTTTTAAACAAAGTTTAAACTTTCAGCTTCTCAGCGAAGTCTTCAGCATGTGTAAGGTCTTCAGCATCAGGTTTGCCCTTCCTCAGTCCCCCAACCAGTTTAAGCAGTCCAAAAGTATCAAATCCTGCGCAGTTAAATTCGCCCACAATAATATATCCTTTAGACTCAAGCTTTTCCTTAAGAGCCAAGTGAAGTTTGGCGCCACTTCTTGTGTCCCCACTTGTTGAGAAAATGAATGCTTTCTTGTTAACTGCTAGTGGAAGCTTGTTGATGAGGGCAAGGAGTTCTTTATGGTGTTTTCCAAAGTATATTCCTGAGCCGAATCCTACGAGGTCGTACTGCTGCAACTCTGCGGGGTCAGTTTGCTGTGGCGTCTTTATTTGTGCTTCAAGGATTTTTGCGAACACATCAGCTATTTTCTGGGTGTTCTTGTGATGATAAGAGACTAAAATCAGTAAAGTCTTCATTTTCAACTCAAATCTTGTTTCAGTATTTGTTAAGTGCGTGATACTTTAACCTTATCTTTCACTTTATGCTTATGCTTTGGTTGCTTTCAACTGCAAGAAACGTTTGAACAAAATGCCTTACCATGCTTGATTTATTCATACCTTGCGATGCCTGCGGAAGAGAACCTATGGGTGGAGGAGGCAAGTGCTGTCCAAAATGCAACATCCATTTCTGCTTCCCATGTACTCTTGAATTAATGTACCTTCAAAAGAAGCTTCCACTTGAATGTCCCATGTGTGGTGAAAAGCTTGAATAGTCATGTATATCTCAGAGGCAAACCACTTTACTTTTGGGATAATTATGAACTGGTCTGCCATTGAAGGAAAACCGAGAGAAGTAAAAGTCAAAGGGAAAATACATGCAATATTTGATTATGTTCCCACAAACTCACCATTATCGGATTATTACGAAGTTACACTTTATCCAACAAAAGGCAAAATATATCGTCTGAAGTTTAAGAAAAAGGAAGATTTGGAGCGGCAAGCATTCACTGTAGATGAAACAGTCATTGTGGAAGGTAGGCTCAGAATTGTAGATAGTCAACAGATTCTAACCAATGTGAAAAGAAGTTCTGAAGAATTCTAGACTACAGAAATCTTAAATCTGCAATAGCGTAGAATAGCCTAAAGATAGTAAGGATAAGCGATTTTGAGAGCAAAAATTCAGAAATAAGTAACGTTTGAAAAAACTGATACTGTTAATTGCCTAAAAGCTTAACAAGTTAATTGGCAATATGACATAGTGACCAAGATATGAGTGCTGCTACAAAGCTTGCGCAGATTCAAGTTAAAATTCAACGTGGAAGAGAGCATTTTACAGAACTTAATAATAAAATTGGTGCTTTTTATGCCACACAGCCATATCAAGTAATGACTAGACGTGAACCAAACCGTGGGTTGATTTACTACTTAACGAAAGTTGAACCAGTCCCCACACATATTGCAACAATAGCTGGTGACGTCATCCAAAATCTGAGAAGTGCGCTTGACCACTTAGCTTGGCAATTATACCTCATCGGGACTAGCGGGAGGGTAAACGATGAGAAAGTATATTTCCCAATCGCAGATGACGCAACAAAATACGGCAATCGTTTACGAAAATTAACTTACATGAGGGCGGACGCAATAACAGCATTCAACTCAATCCAGCCGTATAAAGGAGGAAAGGATGAGAAGCTCTGGATTCTTAACAAGCTTAACAATATAGATAAACATCGTTTGCTAGTCACTGTTGGTTCCGTTTTTCGCAGCATCAATATTGGTAAGTACATGACCACTATTTCTGCGCCGCAGGTTCAGAAAGTCCTTGGGAAACCAATGCCTAAAATAAACCTATTTTTTAAAACCGCAGACAATCTATATCCTTTAGAAAAAGGTAAAGAACTCTTTATTGATAAAGTTCATGCCCAAGTAATTCCTGACTTGTTCCGATGCGATGTAGTAATCAACGAGGCAGGGTTAATAGAAGGTGCGTCATTGATTGAGACAATAAATGATTTTATCACCGTTGTTGAAGCTGTTGTTAAACAATTTGAACCATGCTTAATCTAAGATACTTTTAACTTAAGATTTATTTGTTCTATCATTTCTGAATAAAAAAAAATACATAGAGCAAAATACTTTAGCGATAATTGATAGTTTGGTAGCTAAAAACTCGTTACGGCTATTATTACCCAGACCATGAAAAAGCGCGCTTCCGAAAAGATTAAAGGAGCCATTTTGGCATAAAAGCTAAAGGGTTAGAACATGAAACTCGAGTATCCATTTGACTATTATTGGAAAAAGTACTCTGAAGGTCATTGCCCTTTTTGCGATAGTGAAGAAATCCAAGATTTTGAAAACCTGGATGTCGCCCATTGTTCAGTCTATGGAGGCTACTTAAGTATATATCAAGATGAAGCTTTTGCAGGTGGAGACGGTATGTGCAAAAACTGTGAATCCACTGAGGACATTACTTCTACTGGTGACGACTTCATCGAAGAAGCCGAAGACACAAGTCCGTATCGCACAATTGCAAAAGGGAATGGATTCCTTTGCGAAGAGTGCAATCATGGTGTAGATTTTGAAAAGGCGAAAGTATTTCAGGTTCTATTTCATAACCACGATGAAAAAACCTGCAAACATTGCACATGGCACAACTCCAAAAGTCCCGACAATAAAGTTGAAAAACCTCCTAACTAAACGAGAGGTTATTGGTTTCAAGTTTTGGTCTTTTCTCTTCAATTTAGCTAGTGCTTCTAATAAATCAAACAAGTTACGTTTCCGTTTGTAAATACTTTAGGCTCTCTCTGATTTCGAATGGTTTCTCCTTCTTCAGGGCTTCGGAAAGATAGGGGAAAGCTGTCATAGCCTTTGAAAGCTGGTTCGTTAGATCAGTTTCTATGCTTAGCTCCCGATTGAAGTAAGCGGGTGAGATTGTGTTATATCCGTATTCAAAAAATACTGTTTCCTTTCTGAGGGCAATATTTTTCTCTAAGTGGCGTTTGTGTTCTTGAAGTTCTCTTTCTCTGGATTTTAGGTCTAACAATTCTTTTTCAATGGAATCGTTTTCTCTTTCCATTTCTAACAATTCTCGTGATGGTTTGGATTCTGGAGGCACAACATGCATTCTTTTAGCACGTGGAAACGCTGCTGCTATCCAGTCGGACAATACCTTTTCAAAAGTCTCTGCTGATTTAGGCGAAGCAATTAATAGAATAGCCAAATTTGCTATCATATGCGCATCTTCGTCTTGTTGAAGAATTAGATCCAAAATTTTTTCTTGAGGTATGTCGTTCATTTTTTGCAAGGTTTCTATCCGTTTACATGTTGAAAACTGCAACCAATCCAGAATTTTCAGTATTGTGCCAGCAGTTTGGACCAATTCCTGTTTCAATGCTATACCTCGAATTTTGACAGGAAGTTTAACTGGACCCTCAATGGTTGCTATTTCAACTTGAAGACCTGAATATTTGACCATTTGTTTACAGTCAGAGAATAACCCCATTACCGATCAACTAAGTTCCCTTTTCATTGCTACTCCTATTTGATTTTTTCGATTATTACAAACAACTGCGTTAGTGCAATTCTAGAAGGATTTTTATCATTTCTAATACTGACGAGCGTGCTAATGCGGTGGAAAACGTAATTCCTTAAACTATTCGGGTTCAAGTTTTCATAAAGATAAGTCTTAAATCTGCATAGCATAGAGATAGCCTAAACATGGAAAACAACAACAAAGACAAACCTCTCGAAGCAACAGCAAAAGAGGACGCGGAAAAAAAATTAACCAAACAAGAAATTACGCCTTTCCTTCTTAATATGAGGTTAATTTATCAGCATGGGGTTTCCCATTCAAAGAATAAATCAAGATTAGATTTGTTTCTTGCTATTCATAATAGCCATTACGTAGTAGAACAAGTAATACGAGAACGAGCCAAAGATATGACTTTCAGTGATGCTTTGCACAAAATCGGTTTTGAGGAAATCATTAAAAAGGTTAATGAAAAACAACCCACGCAATACTATAATCGTCTTTTAGAACTCAACAAGATAAGAAACAATGCTGAACACCTAAATTTGATACCAAGTAGTGACGACGTTGAATTTTATGTGAAAATAGTTGAGGATTTCTTGAAATGGAGTTGCCAAAACTATTTTCAAAAGGACTATGAAAGCCTGAAGTTTGAGGACTTAATTATCGACAAAGAAATTAGAGAGCATATGATGAAAGCCTCTGAATTCATCGATGCCAAAGATTACAAATCTGCTTGTGAGAAGATGAACACAGCACTTGCCATTTTCAAAACCAGATTTTTCACATTCTTCGCAGACCCTAAGCTCTGGAACATCTCAGTTGGCGCATTTCCTCTGACAGGTATCTTGGCAGACCTGACCCTGAAAATTTTCTTTTCCAATGACATCTATACCTTGAAAAGGCTAACTGCCTTACCAACAACATACATGGTGAAAGATGGTCAAGTCATAGTCGCATGGAATGTATCTTATGCTGGTTTTCAAACGGAAGAAGAAACAAGGAAAGAATATGATGCCATTTTGAATATCATCCTCACCTACCAAGATAGATTTACATTTTAGGATAGTAATGATTGATTTAACTCGACCTTGCGATTCTTGCGGCAAAATAATTGGAGGAGGCTTTAAGCACTGTCCTGAATGCCAAATTTACCTTTGCCACCTATGTTCAATAAAGTTGATTGATATTCAAAGTAAATTCCCTATAGATTGTCCTATGTGTGGCGAAAAATTAGATTAAGGCAGGTTGAACTGTTTTTTTATTTTTTTTGCTTGATGGTTTCCTTCCGCTCGACCTAATTATAATAGGTGGAATTTGTCCTTCGTAAACTATGAGCTTCGGAAGTATTTGCGAATATGCATTTTCAATTTCCTCTGGTAAAGGCGTGCTCATCTTTACGCCTTCTCGTATGCGACCTAACAAATAGTCAACTATATTCCAATTAGGCAAAGGAATTGATTCTTCGAGAGTGTCTTTCAATCTTTTTCCTATAGCTTTAGTAGTTATTGTTGCAAAATTTTTCGGCATTCCATTAACTTGTTCCATTCGATTAGATTCAATCTTTGCACCTAACCCAGCGCGATCTCTCTCCCTATCAAATTCACTTTGGAATGTTTGACGAATCATATTCCAAACAAGGTCTTGTTGACTATGTGGTATTGTCTTAAAATATTCTTCCAACGCAGTTTTGGCGTCTAAGCCTATGAATGTTGTATACTCAAATGTTCCACTGACTTCCTTACGAATAGTAACTGGATAGATTTTTCTCGTTTCAGTCCATTTTTCAATATGGAAATCTTCAACTTTAAGAAGCCTAAGTTGCCCAACATCTAAGCCAATGTAGCTGTCAACTAGTATCCAACTTCTGCTTCGAAGAGTAGCAACATCACTTATTTTTCTTAATTGTTCAGTCGTAAGCTGGTCGTAACTGTGCTTTGGCTTATACTTTGGTCTGTCAATATCAAGTCGTATTCCATTATGTCCGTAAAATCCTCCCTTAATATAAGACCAATAAAGGTGAGCTGAGGACTGGCTCTTTAGAGAACACAAGAATTTCTCCAACATATCTTCGTGTGATTTAACGGCTCCCCCTGATCGCATTTTTTCATTTTCTGCATCTTGTATTATTTCGTCAGGATTCATTTTCACAAACTGACTGTATTGAGAAATAACATAGGTCAAACTCTGTTTTTGTTCATCTATATTTTTTCCACCTAGACCTTTTTTGCCAACTTCTTTAAACCATTTCCCAATTGATTTGTAGTTTTTATCGAGCGGTTCTTTTAGGTCAACTTTCTCTATTGATGGCTTGAACTTTAAATTTTGACGAGCCTCAAGCGGAGACTTTAGTTCTTTTATTAAGTCTGCGAACTCTTCATAAGGAATTGCTCTTTTCCAAATAATGTCAGATGGTATTTTTGGTTTGATTTCTTCTTCTTCTTTCTTTTTGACAATGACAAAAATTGGCTTACCAAAAGCAATCATCATACCAAATTCTAACAGCACATTGGGATTCATACCACTTAATTCCACGATACCAAATTCACATGACTGAATCTTTTGGCAAATTTCACAAAAAATCGCTAAATCTGTAGGTTCCTTATCCGCAAATATTAGGCTTGATTCACTAAAATTTTCTTTAAGAGTTTCCTTAATTGCAATTCCAATTACTATTTCTCTTCTTTCGCGGTCTTTTTCAGGCTTAAACGGTTCAGCTAGGAAGAATGTGTTCTTCTGAAAAATTATTTCGCTATCGCGTTTAGTACAACCGCCTGAACCAACTAATGGACAATACTCTAATCGACCCATTAACTAAGCACTCAATTTGATTAACTATTGGTTCTCGTTTATTTTTAACACTTTCTAACGACGAAGAGCATTTAAGCTCTTGACTGCCATAGAGTCGAGTGCGTGCTAAGCTGGCGCATGCGCTGAAACTCATGAAACTACAAACTGATATTCTTACTTCCGAAGCAAAATTCAGTGAAGATCATAAATATAGATACTACCTAATCAGAACTTGGAACAAGAAACTGCCCAGAGCAACCTTCATCGGCTTAAATCCTTCAACAGCTACAGAACAATATGATAACCCAACAACCCGAAGATGCATCGAATTCGCCAGAAGAGAAGGGTGCGGTTCATTGTGTATGTTGAACATTTTTGCATACCGTTCCACTAATCCAAGCAACCTCTCAATCTGCCCTGAACCTATAGGCAAAGATAACAACACTTACATTGTTGAAAAATGTAAGGATTCACAGCTCATTGTAGCTGCTTGGGGTTCCCGTGGTAGCTTAAACAATAGAGGAGAAGAAGTTATTGACCTTCTTTATTCCACACTACCAGATAAACAGTTATTATGCCTTGGGAAAACAAAAAATCAACAGTCAATTCATCCTCTATATCAGAGTAGTAAAATCAAACTCATTCCAATAATATCGAAAAAGGAGAAATAATGATTCTTAAAACAAAAGAGCATCTGCTAAAGGTAATACTATTTTTCTTATCTTGTAGCTTAACCTTAGTTTGCTATGCCTTAGTCATTCACATTATTTAGAGAAATGAGATATGAACGCAACAACAAACCTGAGGGAAGAACGAAAAGTTAACTGAACCTTTTTTGGATAAAATTATTATATTTATCAGTTCTTACTTGTTTTTGGTTAGGGGTTGTGTAGAGGTTTAGGGTTACCTCCCCGAAAACCTATCGCGTTTGAAAGAGCACAACCCTTAACTCCCCTTTCCAAAGATTTTTTTATCATAAAAGTAGACAACAAGATAAAAGCTAAATTGCTAAGTAAACGCTTCTCTCTTATCTCATAATTGCTTCTTTTGGCTCATAGCAAATTGGACATTTCTTCCAATATATTGGAATGTAAAATTTCCCCTCTTGAGGGTGATTTGGACAATTATATTCTTTCAGCTTTCCACCTAAATTCTTGAAGGAAACATTTACGTTTGAGCCATTCAGATTCAGCTTCCAATAACAGCCAACCATAGGAGAAGCACCATGAACCGCATCTCTATAGATAAAACCCAAGTTCAAGTAGTTTAAAACATACTGTCCAAAATGCAGATGACCATCCAACTGTATTAGGGCTTTTGAAGTTAGTTTCCTGTAGTGATGTTTAAGCAGGATTGCATGTTCAGGCAGATTTTCCTCAGATGAAGTTAGCCAATAGTCTCCAAGTTTGACCCTTTCTTGTTCTTTCAAAAGTCTGCCATAATGTAATGAAGCAACGAAGCGTGTCATCTCTTTGAGAGATTCCCAATCATTCTTTGGAATAAATGTTGGGAAAACTGTCCGATTCCCCTCAAATGATTTTCTATGAAAAACAAATGCTGCCTGTTCTTCCTCTTCCATTCCTCTGTGAACTCTGCTAACTGCCCCTTCACTTACTTCATAATGGTCAGGGTTTTCAATAATATCGATTAGTGAAACAAGTTTTTGTTCCCTATTTGGCAGTCCCCAAACGTAATAGTATGGAATCTTGAAACTCTCCATTATGGAAAATACTTCATTGACCTGACGAATTGTTTCACTTGTTGACACAAGGTCTGCATTGGTTAAGTCTCCTGCAACAAGCATATAGTCAAACTCTTCGCTTAGAATGCTGTCCTTCAGTAGTTTGAGAGTTGACGCATCTCCATGTAAATCGCTGAAAGCCAAAACCTGCATAGTTTTTCACTCATAATATTTACTAATTTTTTTATGACCCATTACTTGATATTTCCCTAGTAGCGTGTCCTCATCAGTTTTATAGGGAATCCTATTGGTTATGCTGAGTTTTCTAAGTTCCTCTCTAACTCTCTTGATATCTTTTTCATCAGTCCAATCATATGTGTAAACACAGATGACTTTCTTGTCTTGGTCAGTAGCATGTGGATTAGGTTTTGCCGTTGCAACTTTTGAGCTGTCTCCAAGCAAACCATCTTCAGTTGCTTTCCTAATCGTGTTCCAAACCCTGTCAACATCTCTTTTATCCACAAAAATGAGCCATTTTCCACTATTCATTGTTGACTTTGGGTATTCTCCCTTTTTTCTTATTGCATAAATCCAATAGACCTCTGTCACTTCAGAGGGCTTGGCATTTGAATAGGTAGATGACATTTTCCTCTGTCTTGCCTTTATGAAATCATGTTCAAGGTTCTCTTTCTTCATCTTCTCTGAGACCTATTGATTTAAGCTATTCCTGAAACATAGGTTTTCCTTGCTTGACACTCATTTCAATCAGTCTTTTTGCTCCGTAAAGGTCTAACCAACGAACTATTCTCAGGTCTTCCTTCAGGTGTTCTTCAATTTCATTGTATTTGCCTTGGTCATAGGAATCTTTAACAGACCCTCCACTTGCAGTGTAACTTGGTGGTTTCAACCCAAGTTGTCTTGAGATTTCAATAACTTTGCTGCAGCTCAGCCCTTTGAAATAGTTCTTATTAGCAACCAACAACTGTTGGAAATAGTCGATTGTAAAACAGTTATTCCACATTTTTGACAATACTTCATGTGTCTCAACTGAGTGATGTGAGCAACGGCAAATCATTAGAGGAATGTCAAATCTGAGAATATTGAAACCGATTACAACTGTGAACCTATGATTTGCCAAAGTTTCTTTTATTCTATTGTGGACTCTGCTTACAATATCGCATTCGTTGAGACCATCCCATTCAAACAATAAAATAGGTTCAATGTTTGTTTTTAAGCTGTCTTCGCAGTTTGGAGTTTCATCAATCAGCAGACCTGCTGAGATTACTCTTTCTTCTGTGAAAGCTCCTTCTTTATTTGGACGGTAAGTCTCAAGGTCAAAATATACCCTGACCATTTTCCTCACTCTTCATTAGTTTTTGTTAAAATTAGCTATAACATTTGTGTATTACAGCTAAACGTTAGATTCAAAAAGTCACGCTTAAAGCAAGTCTTATGAACAGACGATAATGGTAAATACTATAACGAATGTATCTGATGTAAAATGGTAAGAATATTTGGCTATGGTGAAGATGCACTTACGCTTTGGGCTATGAAAGAACAGTTAGGAACAATACTTGAAGAGTTCAAAGACCATACCGCAACGTCAGATTGCCTTGTTTTTTATCGTCCAAGCTTTGGAAGAAGCGGTGGAGAAGGCAGTGCAGAATTTGGAGAATTTGACGCAATAATAGCTTCAAGGGAGAATATCTACTTGGTAGAAAGCAAATGGGACAACTTGAGCAAGCATAGGAAAGAAAAACTTCTCCTAAGAGAAGAACAACTAACAAGGCACAAAGTATTCGCTTGGTATCTCACTCATTGGAACAAGAAATACTCAAGCAAATGGCAGGAGTTTGTAGACGACAATAGACTCAACTTCATTGCAGGAAAGAAGCTGCCTGAAATTCAAGCAGGAAAACAGTGTCTTCTTTCAACTAATCTTGAGACTACCCTAAACAAACTATCAGACCATTGCAGAGGATTTTCCTCAAGTGACAACATTAAGAACATTTTGCTCTACTTCCACGATTGTAACAAGACCAAACCACCAAAAGTAGACAACACAAACTTCACTTTAATACCGATTGACTACAGTAAGAAGATGGAAGGTAATTTCATTATGCTCTAATTTTACATCTTGCGATTGTTCTAATAATCGAGAAAATCCCATTTGTTTTTGAATTCTTCAAGCAAAAGGTCTTTCCCATAAGGATTAGGCAATTTTCGTGGGGTTGAGGCTGAGCATCCCTCTTTCAGCATTTGCGAATAAGTTCGAGTAACGTATTCAACAACTATCTCGGAAGGTATTACAAAATATTCAGGTGAATTGTGCTCTCTGAGATTTACAAAAACGTAAAAAAGATTTTTTGCTTTTAGATTCTCTGCCTTCTCTGTCAGCATCCATATGTTCCATTTGCTGCTTGTTTTAACTTGAATTTGAACAGTGCAGTCTCCTTTAACGGCTAAAACATCTATTCCTTTTGTGTTCCTGATTGTTGGAGAGCAATCCAACCCCTCCGAGAGAGTTCGCCAACAACAAAATGTACTCCTGCTGCTCCAACCAATGCATTACTGCTCATAATACTCTATCCTTGACAATTTTCTAATATCCAACTACAAAATATGAGGGCAAAAAACCGTATCAGAACCGTCTACGCTTCTTAGCCTCAAGCGAAGAATGGTGACTTCTACTCATAGCAGTCAAATTGCTCTTTCTGAAATTGCTCTTGTCATCATCTTTGTGGTGAACAACTCTATCCCCTAAAGAACCATACATATTCCTTGCTACATCCCTATGCACTAATCTATGGCTATCGCTCCATCTTGGGTAGCCATTCTTGTCTTTGTATGTGTTCCCCATATTCGCACCTAAGGAATCTCTGTGCTGTCCTTACTTAAAATAATTGTACTATTGTAATAATGATGATAAATTCAGTTCTAAGAGACCTTGCGATGCTTGCGGTAGAATGATTGGGGGAGGCTTCAAATCCCGTCGTCCATTTGGAAAGGCTAAGCATGTTTTACTAAAAGAATAAGGATTGGTGGCATCTTAGGGCATTTCGGGTTTGCTGAGGCTCTGGCAATTGAAAGGAAGATAGAGCAAATGCAAATGCGCTATCACAATTGCTAACATTATGATTAAACCAGAGCCTTCTCAGCCCAATCTTTTCTCCAAATGCTTCTTGCTTTTTAAAGGGCTAAAAAAGGGGAAAATGGAATTTTTGGCTGTGCATTATTATGGTCGTTTTCTTAGCATCAGCACGATTACGATTGAGGCTATGGCTATTGCAACTATTATTGCGATTGCTGCTGCGGCAATGTACATTCCGGTTGGAGGCTGCGCTGCTGCTTGTTGTGGAGATGCTGTTGGTGCTGGAGCACTAGCATAGAAGTATGTTGAAGCCGAAGATCCATAGTATGATTGTGAACCTGCAAACGTGGCGGTGACAGTGAAGTTGCCTGGAATGTCGGGCGTCCAATTGAAGCCAAACGTCCCCATGGAATTAGTTGTAGTAGTGCCGATGGTTCTGTAGTTGCCGTTAGAGTCAACGACGCTTATCGTAACTGGAACTCCGGTTGTGTTGGTTGGCATTGGCTGCTGCTCGTAAACGTATTCCATCCATGCGGTTTGGCTTGCGTCAGATACGGCTGGAAGACCGTTTGGAAAGTTCATTGCTACTGCATTTTGTTGTGAGCCGGCTGAGATGTCTGTAACTGTGCCTGTTATCGTTACTGGTGTAGAGGTTGTTACGCCAATGTTAGGTGCTGTAACGGTCGTTTTGCTGGGTCCCATACCGAAAGCGTATAGTTGGTTGTCATAGGAATTTTCCGTTATCATGATGCCGTCTGAGATAGGGAGAGTACAGTAAGGTCCATTCCCGTCGCCGTTAAAGTCCAATATATTAAATACTAGCTGTCCAGTGGTGGCGTTTATAGCGTATAGCTTAGATCCTTTATACACTGGGGGAGTATAGCTGTGACCTGATACGACATAAACCATTCCATTAGCAACGAGTGCATCCGCGCTCAAAGACCAAAGAGGATAATTACCGTAGGGAACGTCATAGCCGGCGGGTCCAGTGCTCCAAAACCAGTTGAGAGTGCCTGTAGTAAGGTTATAGCAGTACACAGCTCCGCTTAGGCTCCATGTGTAAAAGTTACCGTAAGCGATAATCCCTAAACCACGGTCAAAATAACCCCATGCGTTTGTGTAGGTTGTGTAGGGCTGAGTTGGACCCCATAGCTGGTTCCCTGTAAGTATGCTATAGCCACTCCAACTCTGCAACTGTTCATTGTATTCAGTGTAGATTCCGTTCCCCGCAGGACCCATATATATGGTTGTCCATGGTGTTATCGTTCGATTAGTTATCCAAAGCTGTTGTCCAGTTGTTAGACTGTAGCCTGCTTCAATTCTCCAACCCTCTGTAGCGTGACCGGCGGTTTCTGGCGCTGTCATTTGCATAAGTACTACCCCGGAGGCATTATCAATTTCGGAAATTCCTAAGCTGATAGGTGCGCCTTCATAAGTGGTGGCCACGGGCACGCTCCATTGGTTTCCTCCCGCCCAGTCAATAGTCGCTCCTTGAGGAGGCCGCCAAATCTCTGCAGAGCTATAAACCGTATAAGTGTTATACTTTGTTGATCCTGCTGCGATACACAGGCTTGCGTTCCACATAGTCAACTGACCTCCTGAAACGCGGTAACTTAGCAGTTCCCCTTGTGGACCATCCACGATTGTACCAGGAGTTGCATTTGCGATGTTAAGTATCCACTGTCCTGTCATAGCTTCATACATTGACCACAAAGTGGCATTTGGTAGTGCAATGAATCCTGTTGGCATTGTACCCCCAGGGTATGTAAATAGGTATGTGTGGGCTCCGTACTGGTCTCCTGTTATGAAATTGTATACCATGCCGTATGCTAGTATTCCGTTGGTGTTCTCAGTCCATAACGTTTGTCCAGTTTGTAGGTTAACAGCGGTCAAAGGTCCTGGGTTGTTCCAAGCCCCTGGAAATTGAGTGTAGTAAAGTATGCCATTGATGATTATTGGCGTCGCAAATTTTGTTTCGTACGCTGCTCCTGTCGCGTAGAGACTTGTACTGGTCGAGCCAAATTCTCCTCCAATTTGGCCTCCGAAAGCTATCGGCTTCGTCCATATTATGTGACCAGTGGTCGGCCCCGTGGTATATGGTCTGTAGTTTCCGAGGCTAAAAGTTTCTGCCGTACCAAGCCAGTTTCCGCTGATTATGGACCATTCTCTGTTCATTGAATTTATTGGGCGTGTCCAGTAAGCAGTTGGAAGCGGAGCTGCCGGCGTGGTTGGAATTGGCTCCTCTTGTACGGTGAGTGTCACTACGTTGCTGGTGCTGGCTAAATAAGTATCGTTGACATAATTGATATACCTATTAGACATCATAGTAGCGGTGATATAGGGGTAGGGATTCTCGTTAGTTGCGGTTTGTTGAGGGAAGTGACCAACGAAAGTGTAGTTGCCGACTTGATCGACCACTAACGAAGCCCATGTTCCTCCCGTAGGGTCAGAAGTTAACGGCCCCAGAGTTTCAGTGGTTCCGTCGGGCTTCGTAACTGTCACTGCCATATTATACCACCTATCCCCCCACTGGCCTGCCGCTGTTGGCGGCACACTATCTATCCAAAAGTTAACGTATGCGGTTTGACCGACTCCTACGGGGTTAGGATCTACATTGAGAAATGCGTATGTTAGAATCTGCCATGGAGGCGTATGTGCACTAGCACTTGGTATTAGTGTCATTGAAGCTGACATTGAAATTGTTAAGAGTATAGCAATCGAAATAGCTGCAATTTTATTTTTTAGCGTTTTCATTTTGTTTTCTTCTTCCTATAATTTTATTTCCGTAAATTAGGATGCACAGATACGCCTAATAAGCCCTGTTAGGAAGCTGCTAGACTGACAATGGCAAAAATTTATAAATGAAATGAATAATAAGTTTAAAAAGGGACCTCTATGACGTGGGCAGTGGATGAGGTCAAAAAACAGGCTCATGAAGTACTGACAGAATTAGGGCTTACAACAACTCAAGCAAGAGTCTACTTTTCACTCTGCCAAGTAGGGATTTCTACGGCGAATGCGATCTCAAAAGAATCTGGCATAGCCCGCCAAGACATTTACCGAGTCCTAACCGAACTGGAAGAAATGGATTTTGTTGAAAAAACCATAACTAAACCCGTTATGTTTGAACCTGTGCCTTTGGAAGAAACCATCGACGTTATGATGAAAGAAAGAGCCAAGAAAAGCAGTGAATTGCAGACAAAAACACATGAATTAGTACAATCGTTCGTGGCGAAAAAGACCAGGCTTATAGCTGAAGAACCGCAATTCGTTTTGATCCCTAAGGGAAGAGCAATCCTCCAGAAGGGAAAAGAAACCCTTAGGGCTACTCAGGACAGCATGGATTGCGTTACTTCGTACAAAAGATTTCTTCAAATGATGTTTACCATAAGTGGAGATATTTTTGAAACATTGAATAGAGGAGTAAAGTTTCGATTCATTTTGGACAAACCTGACGACACAAGAATGCAGTTACCAAAAAATGTTGAAGATTTCCGCAAAGCCTCGTCTTGCAGCATCAGGTACATATCGCACCCTCCACAAGCTCTAATAGCAATTTACGACAAAAGAGAAGCTCACATCGTAACTTCTCTTTATCCAGATTTCAATGGGGCTTCAATGTTGTGGTCAAACAATCCCTCGATCGTCGGGATAATCAAGGATTACTTTGAAACAATCTGGTTCAACCAATCGGAAGCCTTTGAGAGTTTCGAGGAAAACAGCGCTCAGAATTTCTAGTCTATTTTCGCTTTCCACTGATACTATGCAAGGCGATAAAGGAGGACTTGGCAAAATCTCAAAATGGAAAAAGATAGCATCTGCGCGGGAAACGTCTCTAGGAGCATTTTTGTACTAATCCGAGGGAGTTGCTGAGATACTAAAACAAAAACGAGAAAACAGAAAATAAAAAAATTGTGCGGGAGAGTCTTCACTCTGGTAGGGTTCAAACACTGTCCAAGATGCCAGATTTACTTCTGCCTTACATGTTGGATTGACCTAATGTATTTTCAAAAGAAGTTACCGTTGGATTGCGCTATGTGCGGTGGAAAACTTACACTTCCTTAAACTATTCGGGTCAAGTCAACCATGTGTTATGCTGTCGATGATGTGATGATCAGATTGTTAAATCTACATAAAATAAGACAGTGGATAATATGACTAAGCCAAAGGTTAATGCTGAATTATCCGAAAAGTACATAGCAAGCAGTGCCGAACAAAGACCTAGGGTACCCATATTCATTTTAGACGGACAAATCAAAACTTCGGCTGCCACTGCTAATCGTCTAAGGAACGATTTTTGGCTATATTTGTCAAGTTCAAAATCAATTAAACCCCGTCCACTAGTAATTTTCATTATTCAACCTCACTACAGCGTGCGCGTTTGATTAAACTTGCGGGTTCTCGGCTGGGGTAGATGATCCGAAAGCTTCAACAAGTGATTTGATTTCATCGATTCGTGTTTCCTTAAGGGTTGCTATCTGTTTCTGTTTTTCCTTCAAGGCTTGCATTTCTAAGCCAAGTTTAGAAACTGCATCAATCCTTTTTTGTAGTTTTACAATTCTTTCGTTGTTATTTTTCTCTCTTCGATCTAACACAGCTAGAGACCTTTTGGTTTTAAAAACAATCGATTCTCCAGCTTGACTCTTTTTAGACTTGTTTTTAGATTTCACTTTTTCAACCTCAAGTGGATTATTTATCGGACAAAGTATATAAAAGTAACTATTGTAGGATAAAGCATATAAATAAGCACAGCCTATCAAAAGGTATGAAAACTAAGATTAGCGTTACAGTAGATTCAAAAACTGTCGAATGGATTGACTCGCAAGTTAAGACTCAAAGGTTCCGTAACCGAAGCCATGCTGTTGAAATAGCTTTGATGCGGTTTATTGAAAAGGAAAAAGGATAAAAAGTTCAATAATACTTTAGAGAGTAAAATGGTGAAAAGGTATGCTAAGTTTCTTTAACTTCGATTATACTAAGATTAGTAAGTTCAACCTTACTAATACTTTTATATTGATAAGCTGATTTTCAGTTTCAAGCTAGGCTACGAAAAGTCGGCAATTTATGGATAAATAGCTGAAATCTGCCCAAATAAAGCGTCTTTTCTCAATAGACTTATTACTTGCATCATAATGAAAATTTCATGGAAAAGAATATAAAAGAATTGACCTGCAAAACACTTCTAGTTGACGTCAGCAAATATCCTTTAAACTTTCTAATTTTTCCACATCGATTGACTGCTAATGCTTACATTGGTTGCCAACATAATTGTGCATACTGTTATGCTAAGTGGTACTGCAGTAAAGATGAAGTGAGAGTAAAAGTAAACGCTCCAGAAATACTCAAAAAAGAAGTAGAAAAGCGGATAGCTAAAAACAAACCCAGAGAACCAGTCTGTTTTGGATCCATCTCAGACCCCTACCAGACATTAGAAAGGAAGTATGAGATTACTCGAAAGATGCTGGAAGTTTGCGATGAACTGAGTTACCCCGTTTTCATTGTAACCAAATCAGATTTGGCTGTAAGGGACATAGCTGTGCTAACTTCCTTGGCAAAACGTAATCTGGTAGCAATAAACTTCACTATCACACCAGTTAGGGCTAAACTTCTAAGAAAGCTTGAACCACGTGCTCCTCCAGCTAAGAACAGATTTGAAGCCATGAAAACATTAACTGACGCTGGGATTCCCTGCAATCTTTACTTGTCACCTATATTTCCATTAATATCCGATAAACTAATTCCAGCCTACTTGAAAAGAGCTTCCCAAAGTGGAGCAAAATGCTGTGCTGCTATTTTCCTAAAAATAAAACCCGTAATCTGGAAAGGAGTCAAAGAATTTCTCCTAAGTAATACTCGGAATTTAATCAAGGAATTAGACTGTTTAGTTCTTCAGGGAAACGCCCCAGATTTAGTTCTAAAATACGAAGATTTGTATTTTAAACAGGGAAGCAAAGACCTGTCAGGTTATTCACTGCCAGAACTTTCTTACAGACGGAACCTCATGGAATCAATTGCTGAAGTTTGCAAACAGAATAACATGTGCTTCACTGCAGAGGAATTTCTTGATCTATGGACAACACCATATTCAGATTGCGTAGCCATTGATTGTTGGCATGCACCCACAGCATATGATATTTTTGAATTTATTAATTCTCAAAGAATAAAGAATGTTAGCAAAGAGGTCGTGATTAATTTCATTAAAAAGAATTTTGTCTTGGAAGCTGGATGGGAGAAACTGATGAATGTTTACTGGGATTTATTGGTATAAAGCTAAGCTATTCATTTAACATTAACTAAATTCACGAGCCAAAATTGTTTACACATTGTTATGATGTTACATAAGTAATTCAAGGATTTTTTTAATGTGGTCTATGTCCAAGTTTCCTGTAGTGATTCCATTGAGTATCATGTTGTATGAAACCTCTGGCAAATCCTTGCACTCGATTACTTCGCCATCTTTGTTTAATTTTGAACGGTAATGGTTCTTGTCTTTCCCCTTCTTGAGTCTTAAGTCCACAAGTCCCATGTCACGACCAATCAAGTATTCTGGAGAATTCAACGCTTCGATTCCATTGCTTTTTTCAATGGTCAGTTCCCAATTGTTTCCCTTGAAGATTTGAATATTGTAGCTTTTATCTGGGGTTATGCTCAATCTTTTACCTCCTCCAATTTCAAGTTCTTTTCTGCTAATTCGGGATATAAAATTATTGGTATATGTACTGTATAGGTGCTTGATTACACTCTTATCCATCTTTTTGGTAATCGCTCGATAGTATCTTCATGCCAAAAAGATATCGAAATGTAAGCATACCCGTAGAGTTGTACGAGAAGCTGGAGAAATTGGTTGAATCAAAACAAGCGGGTTACGTAAGTGTCTCTGATGCTGTAAAGGACGCTGTTAGAGAACTTCTTAGAAAGAACAAATTGCTACCTTAAGTCGCTGTCTTGGACTTTAGTTCTTATTATGACACTTGGTGAGTGATTGAAGAACTTGCAGTAGCTGAAATGTTTGCATTCATATCCGTTGCAGAGAATCCGTTCATCTTCAGTGATTACATGTGTGATAGGCTTTGATTTCTCCTCGCTAAACTCTTCAGATGAACTGTGAGTTAGCAAAGTTCTGAAGGATGTGTACCAGATTTTATGCCTTGTTGATGTTCTATCCTTTATTCTAAGCGGGATGCTTACTTTCATTGGATATCCTTGGGGAACAATTTGCCCTTTTTGAAAGTTTGATTTGACTTGGTCAATCGCAAACAGCATCTCTATCCAGACCCCTGCAGGGTCTCTAATAGCTAAGTATTCTGGTTTTTTGGTTATTGGCTGATTAACTTCATAAAGTTCTTTTTTGTAACAAAGCCTGAAGGTGCTTTTGCCCGGTTCGTTTGTAATATCAAACATCTTGGGCTTAACTTCTACGATCACCACTTCGTCTTCCATTCCGATCCCAAAATAATATTATTAGATTTGCAGGTTTAAGGGTTGTCTCGAAAGTCTAAGTCACTAATAAATCCAATTTTCCACCAAAAAATAGAGCGTTAACCTGTAGGAATCGCTGCTATCTTGAAAGTCTAATATTATTTTAAATGTCACTAAGATATTTGCTCTTACTTTTTAGCCATGAAAGAAAACTGCTCACAGTTTAGTTGGTCTTACCTTTAAATCCATGAACTAATTACAAAAAGCCTTGAAGTCAAGTCTTTTATTACTGTAAAGTGACAATACAGATAATATTGTTATCTTTCCAATATTAATCTGTAACTCTTACTTTTTTTGACTTTTTTCTATGATAGCTAACTTAGAGTTTTTTCTTGCTTAAGGTCTATTATTCTAAAACACTGTTTTTAGGTACCTTTCTGATAAATACAATCGATAGAAGTGTTGCTACTGCAAAAAGTGGCAGAATCGTCCATAATGGAAACTCTGGAACGGAAGGAGTTGGTGTTGGTGTAGGCGATGATGTAATATTTGGTGCTGCGGTTGGAGAATTTGGAAGCGATGCGTCTGAGAAGACTAAAATATTTGGTGCTCCTGAATTTGTTACGAAAAGTTCTCCTTTGCCAGAGTTATATGCGATTTTGCCGGGGTTAGTTCCAAGCTGGACAGTTTCTATGACAGTGTGAGTGCTATCCGATATGATTGATGTTGAGTTGTTACTATAATTAGCCGTAAAAATTACACCTTTGGCAGAGTCATATGCTAAACTTGGAGTGTAAGTGCCTAAGGGAACAGAGATAGTTGCTACTACTGAATTGGTTTTATCGGAGATTACTGAAACAGAGTTGTTCGCAGTGGCTATGTAAAGCTCTCCCTTTCCAGAGTCAAAAGCCCATGCTCCACTGTTACTACTTAATGGAATAGTTGCTATTACCTTGTAGCTCCTATCGTCTATAACTGTAACAAAATTTGACGGTTTCGAAGTCTTCTCAATCTGATAATACTTTACGAAAATTTCTCCCATATTAGCGTCATAAACCATACCCTGAGGAGTAGGGTTTGTCCCCAAAGAAAAAGTCGCAACCACCTGATAAGTACTATCAGAAATAACTGTTATGTTTCCTGTGAAGTAATCAAAAACAAATATCTCACCCTTACGTGAGTCATAGACAGCTCCTGTAGGAGCCATATTTCCTTTGTAATTTGGGTCATTTAAGTCAATTGTCGCAAGAACCGAATAATTGCTGCATGAAACGACAGAGACTGTACGAGAATCCCGATTAACAACAAACATCAAGTTCTTTCCAGAGTCGTAGGCAATGCTTGAAGGTTCATAACCGACTTCGATGGTTGCAATAATCGAATGATTGGTGTCAGAGATAACGGCGATAGAGTTGTATTTTGATACATTCATACCCAACTCGTTAGTATACGGCACTGAATAGCCTGCCCACATTTCGCCCTTAACTGGATTGTAAGCCATTACTCCTGTTGCTCGCAGGTTTATCGTGTCTACCAATTGTATCGCACTGACACTTTGGGATTGAGCATTAATAGGTTCAAGGCAGGCAGTCCCTAAAGATATGAGAGACAGCAGAACCAGGATAATGCTTACTGATTTCTTCATTATTAATCAAATTGTTATTAGGTTATGAAAGCAATAAAAGACTATTTGTAAAAGGTTCTTAACTTGCACAAGTCAAACTTTCTTGACTATTTCTACGCTATGCAGATTTAAGACTTTAGCTTGAAAACTTACACACAAAAAGAATAACGAATAGAGAAAACAGCTAATTTGATTCGAATCTGTTAGTTTTATATACTCACAAATAGTAGTCTGACTCATGGATTTCTACGAGAATCTAAAAGGCGAACTGTTGGCTAGATATAACACTCTCATGTCCTTAACTCAGCAATCCAAGATAAAAGGAGACTATACAGAAGCACTTGTCAGGGACTTCATAAGAAGAGTTGTCCCTCAGAAATTCAAAGTTGGACACGGAATAGTTTACAACTCAAGGACTGGACAAACAAGCAAAGAATGTGATGTTATAGTCTATGATGCTCTAGCTGCAGCACCATTGTTTCACTCTCAGGATTTAGTTGTTGTTGATTCTGACAATGTTAATATTGTGATGCAAATCAAGAGTACCATAGATTCTAATACAATGAGAGAAGCCACAAAAAATCTAGAATCAGTCAAGAGCCTAAATGGTCGGATTATCGGCTGGATATTCGGTTTTCGCACTACAGTTATGCTTAAAACACTGTACCTAAAAGCATGGAGAAGTCACGTTGTTCAATTTCTCCATATTCTTCAATCAACACGAAAAAGCGAATGTATTGACTTGTTAAACAATCAAACAAGGATTTTTGTCGAGATGATTAGGCACTATACTTCCCCTACAATTGGTGCTAGATTAAATGGAATAGATTATTTTGTCCTATACGAATATCCAAGAGGGAATGCCCCTGCTATAACCTTGACTCGAGAGATTAGTGAAGACCAAGCAAAACAACGGATTAATAATGTTTACAATGTAGAATTCTGGAATAATATTCGAGGGCAGCAAAACACATCCTAAAATGCAAATTTAAGACTTATCATCCATGAAAACTTGGCTAAATACTGAGTACATCAAGGTTTATACTCTAAGCGCGTCGCGCTCGAAAGTTTCTTAAAGACCAAGAAGAACTAAATATTGAGTGAGAAAATGCCAGAGTCAAAGTATTTCTGTAGAAACTGTGATACACAAATCAAATCAACAGATACTATTTGTCCTAAGTGTGGAAGGAATCTAAGTGAAGTTGGTCGAGCAATAAAAGTTGAACTTGTTGAAACAATAAGTCTGTCAGACAATGCAGGATTATCGAATAGAATTTCAGGTTCGATGACCAGTATTTCCGGAGATATAGTAACTACATCTTCATTTATTAATGCTATTCCCAAGGAAAAGCGGGAAGAAATCGGAATTAGTGACAAGCTAATGGGTGAAATTGAAACGGTAAAGAATATGGTTCAGACTTTGACGGAGAATACGGCGAAGAGTTCCTCTGTTAAAATAGAGGGATTTGTAACAACGGCACCTGTTAATTTCTTCCTTCAAGGAAATAATATTGTTGAAATTACCAACATAGACGAAAGTTTCAATGGCATATATCAAGAAATTGATAAAATGAATATCGATTCAAAAATAAAGAAACAAGCAAAATCAAAAGCCCAAGAACTCAAAGAAGAAGCTCAAAAAGAAAAGCCAGATATCGATAAAATAAGAAAAATATGGTCTGAACTGAAAACGCTGGCACCATTTTTGGTGTCCTCAGTCCAGTTGCTCAGTATAGTGAGCAAGTTGTTACTTCACTAAGTAGCATTTTTGTGCATCGTAGCCTTTGTCAGCCAAAAAGTAATTGAAAAACTCAGGTACGGCGTTTAATTGACTAACAAAAGGCAAAGGAAACTTAGATGCTTTTTCGGTTTGGTTAGTGTTTTTTGGTTTTTTTGCAATCAGGGCAAATTTTAGCCTTACCGTAACTGAAAAACGTGGTTATTTCTTATTGAATTTACCCTTTTTGAAATGGGGGGTTCTATCAGCGTCTGTATCCTCTTTCTTCTTTTCAACATGAATACGAGTAAATATTTGCATAGAAAGAAACGGTTAACAAGTTTAGTTTCCATCAACCTCATGTTTGGGAAGGTTCAATAATTCTTTAACTGGTTAAGTTTCGATAGTCAGTCAATGATGGATTCATAGATGTTTTTCTTTCTTCATTCAAACCGTTTCTTGTACAGCAACTTATTTCCTTGCTAAGAAAGTCTTACATTCCCAAAAATAAAGTTAAATCCAGAATCACTGCCTGAACAGTTAACCAATTCTCTTTGCCCTAACCCATTTTGGATTTTCTTTTACTGTTTACATTTTTGATGATACAGAATCCAGTTAGATGTTTGTCGTGAAATTTTTCAGTGATTCTTTAATGGTTCTCGACTACTCCCTTGTTTTCTTCTGGAAACTCCGAGTTAGTCTCTGGAAACAAGAGGTCTGTACTAAGTAAATATAGCAGACAAAGACGTTCCAGCTCAAAATTCAATTAGAAGTGGCTACCAATCTTCAGACCTCAAGGTAGCCTTCAAATTTCAGCAACACTTAGACCTAAATGATATTAGAACTGGATTTAACTATCTCAAGCGATTTGCTGTAGATGTTTCAGTAAGACCTCAGTAAGTGTTTTTTAATTTTATACATATTCCTTGTTTTTTCACAAAGCACTGACTTTTACGAGTTCTATCCCTTATACTCCGATAACTCTATTTTGTTGTAGTCTTTGCTATTTTTAAAATAGAATGATTCTGTAATCGATTCAACGTTGTCGGCGTAAAAAATCATATCAAGAATGTAATCTTTTCTTTCTGGAAATAGGTTTATCGCTCTCGGCTCTTTATCCTCCGCATCGATGACAAGGTGTAATGGGTCGTTTTGTCGAGTAAATAGTATATTCAAGTATTCGCGATCCTTATATGGAAGGTCTATGGGTTTTCCTTGGCCCGTTACCCACCTTAGTATCGCAGGGTCGAAGTCCTTTCTCTCTTCCATTGTGTTTGCGTCTCTAATGCGAATCAGCTTACCTCTGCAATTTCTTGCTACCGACCTACCAACGTTCGAGATTCTTACTCTAACCCAGTAGTGCTTGATTTGAGCAGCATCATTTATAAGAATAGCATTTCGGCAGAAAGGTTCTTCATTTTTAAAGTCTACCTTTAATTTTGGTTTATTATACCGCCTTCTAAAAGAAGGTAGGAATGCTACGAATAGTGCGACGATAACCGCAGACATTGTCGCAGCAGCAGTAATCCATTCAGCGCTCTCAGCCATTACATAGCCCTCTTTTCCCCTATTAGGCAAAAGAGGTTTTAAGCGTTTGCACTATAATGAATACTCATTCTTAGTTGTGCTTTAACGTATTGGTTGCTCAATATTATATAATGGGCAATCAATTCATAATGTTGAATTTGTTAAAAGAAAAGGAAGCCAAATTTACTCTTTATTTAATCTAAAAAATAGATAGGCAGAGATTGGATGCATTTACTGATGATTTGATGGAAGAAGAAAAGCTAATTTTCATTTTTTCACTATAAAATTTAGTTACAGATGACTTGAGAAACATACGATTAGAAAGATTCAGATGGCTGAAAGAGAAAAAGAAGAGAGTGGCTGATAAATCTGATGAAACTATGAGATAAATGATAATTTTCCAGTTCACTATTAGAGACTTTATTTGATGAGGAACTAACTAACTGGAGATAGCTGAGATTACTGATGTTACGATAAATAGTATAATTATACATCCTATAGAACAATAAACCAAAAATCTTGTAAAGCTGTGGTTTTAGTTTTTCGTTTAGAATATTTAGCCATTGAACTTGGGCTCTTTGTGATTGCTTTTCATCGAGCGTTATTTGTTCTCCTGTCTCAATTACTTCTATTTTGTTAGCTGTTAATAATCGTCTGACTTTCTGTGATGCTCGCAGTTTTGGAATTATTAGAAGCCATTTTGCTTTATGCTCTAAATCTGCATGCTGAAGCTCTGCAATAAGGTTATAGAATTTATTTAAACTGAACCATATCCAAATCGCCCAGTTCTTAATGCTTACAAGAACTATTTTTCCTCCTCTACGGAGTACTTCTCTTACTAATTCGTCTGCTTTCCATTTTTTGTCTTCTACTGCTACATCAAAAAAAGCGCCATCTACATCGCCATTTTTTCTTGTCCTAACATTAGGCATGTAGTAGATTTTCTTACCAACAAATGCTTTTCCAGCAAAAGATGTGAAGGTTTCTTCTGCTACCAGACCAGTCGCTTTGTTTGCTGCTGGAAAGCTCTCAAACAGGTAGTATGCAGGTTCATAATTTAATAATACAGGAAAGGCTGTCATAGGTTTGCTGAGGAAAGGGTTACCCTAAATCCTTCAGCCCCAGAAAGGCTGACTTCCTGGTTTTCTAAAAAAAAAATTGTTACTCGCTGTCTTCACTTTCTATATCATCTAGGGTTTTAACATCCTGCTGTGAATTAAACGCCTGTTTTTCCTTCATGAGCTCTTCCGTTTGCTTTGCTAAATCTGCATCCGTTGCATCGCCTTCGTTATTGGGCATTTTATATTTGATGTTTTCTTCAGTGTCTTCAGTTCTTTTTTTCCTTCTTTTCTCTAAGAACTTCTCTAATTGTTTGTCCTCTTGTTTCTTTGGTGGAGTTATTCCATTTGATTTTTTATCCAAAATATTTTTTCCGATTTTCATTGTTGCACCTCCTGTTTGGAGTTTTCACTTGAGATGTCACTGTTGACTAGAAATTCACGAATAGCATGTCTCAACGCAATCCCTATGGAGTCTTTCCTTGCACCATAAATGACCCCGGCTTTTTTACGAAAATCATTTTCAAGTTTGGCGTCTAACGTAAAGGTAATTTGTGCCAAAAAATTTAGCCTCCTACTGACTAATTGAATAATTGTAAAATTGTACTAACTATTTAAAGCCTTTGAAGCCTGATTCATAGCTATTTTCCTTGATAATGCTCTAATTATGCTCTTTTAGCTCATCAATCTCTTTTATGCCTAACTTTCTGAAGAATCTGAAAATTTAAACTGAAATCAAAATGAATGCCTACTCAATAATAATTTCATATAATTATTGGTAAGCTGCACCTTAACTTTACATACATAACAAGTTCGGCTTCCTAGTCAGTTCAGGCACAGTTTACTCACTTCTATACTCTCTCGAAAGAAACGGCCTAGTCGAAGGAACATGGTTTGAAAGAAAAAGAGTCTACAAACTCACCGAAAAAGGCGCAAAAACCATCGAAACAATACTTAACTCTCAGGATAAAATCAAAGGTTTTATGACAATGATCCTGAAAGCATGAACAATCCATTAACCTATTTCTTTTTATCACTATTTTAATCGAAATGCTAAAAAACCCCTTCTTATTTTCCTATAGCCACAACAAATTCGAGCGGGTCCGTAGCTCAGTCAGGCTAGAGCACCGGACTTTTAATCCGGGGGTCGCGGGTTCAATTCCCGTCGGACCCGCCAAACTTTTGATAATTCAGCTTATTGTTCTTGAGCTGAAATGATTTTTAGGTCTGCGTTATGTAACATGGGTTAAATTTCCGTCGGACCCGCTTCTTCTGCATTTAGTTGTTTTAAACCTTGCGTGTTAACTGATATTTTCTGTCAATTTAATTTTCGAAAAAACAGTATTAGGTTCCTTTTCTTTTCCTTCTTTCAAGCAGAATTTCGAGTGCTAACACAAAAGAAAAAGAGTAGTTGCGAAAAAGAATTTAGTGCTTGATTACTTCTTTGGTTTTTCAGGAGCTTTTTCAGACGCCTTTGCAGGAGCCTTCGAGGCAGTGCTTTTTGCTGTTGCTTTGACTGGCTTCATTGGTTGCTCACAACATACTAGTTCGCATGCTTCACATTCACACGGATTTTCAACCATCACAACAAGACCGCATTCTTCACACTTATACTCTTCACCTTTCTTTTTTACCAAAAAATCACCTTCTAAAATACCGCTATAAAACAAATTGTTTTCTAAAAATATAAAAATTTCTTAAAATTAAAAGTTCTAATTTCTGGTTTCTAGTCAAATTTATTAACAAATGCAAAGCATCTACTATCTGTGATTCAAATATGCCCTACTGCGGAAACTGTGGTTCACAAGTAAGCCCAAACGAGAAATTTTGCGGCAAATGCGGAGCCGCACTAAACAAGCCGCCTGTTAATGCTCAACCAACACCTGAGCGTCTGGCTTATTCTCCATCTTCATCGCCACCGCCTCCACCGCCACCTCCGCCCACGCAGGCTTCAATTGCTCAAACCCCGTCAGCGATGCAACCTGCAGCACAAATGTCGCAGATGAGTTCAGAATCTACAGTCGGAGTGATTCTATTTAGAAAACCAAAATCGCTCGGAAGATACGACACTTACACTGGAGTAGTGACCAATCAACGTTTGATTTTTGCGCAAATGACCAGTGAAATGCTAACCGCTGCCGCGAAACAATCAAGAGAGCAAGCCAAAGCGGAAGGAAAAGGCTTCTGGGGACAATGGGCAGACCAGCTTAAAGCTACGCTTGGTTACATACAAAGATACTTAACCATGCCGCCAGCAGCCATACTTGCTGAAACACCAGGCAACTTTGCATTAAACAACAACACAATAAGCGAAATCAAAGTAAAAGTGAAAGATATACGAAGGTCAAACGAAGTGTTGTTGCACGAGTTTACCGTGGAAATACATTCAACCG
>Ga0208192_1000285_pt1 | contig 50578 bp, 48 predicted proteins | sample June2015DPH_13_1_2_FD_184711 | JGI IMG/M metagenome (GOLD analysis project Ga0208192, IMG submission 184711) | Peatland microbial communities from SPRUCE experiment site at the Marcell Experimental Forest, Minnesota, USA - June2015DPH_13_150... | ecosystem: Environmental > Terrestrial > Soil >... | reverse complement strand
TAAAGTAGCCCGTCAGGGTGAAGCGTGAAACCAGCCTTCGCGGCTCCGGTTATGAAGCTTGCCACAACTCGTATGTCTCTACTGTTGAAAGTGGAGACGAGGCAACGGCCTGGTTTGAGAACCCTGTAGCACTCTTTCAACACGGCGGAAAGAAGCGATTCATACTCTTCAACTCCCTTCCCCTGAGTTTTGTTGATTATCACCTCGCTGCTCTTGTCAACGATTTTTCCTTCGTTCAGCCAGATATGCCAGTAATCCGAGAGTTCAGCATAGTTCACGTTACCGCCGTATGGTGGATCTGTAACGATGGTATCGATGGAGTTCTCGGGGAATGGAAGTTTGGTGGAGTTCTGGTTGAGGACGAGGCAAGAAGCGTTTCCGGTGACCAATTCGTTGAAGTTTCCTGCAGGTGCGAAGAATTTTCCTATTTGTTCATTGCTATACTTCTTCCCACGAAGGATTGCCTGTGCTCGTCTTCGAAAAGTGTTCCAGACGTTGATTTCGAGGCTTTTCGGATATATCCAGTAGGCGTGCATGGCCCAGCCCTCAACTATTTCCCCTCTAAGGTGGGATTGCTTGCTTGCCCACTTCAATGAACTGCTGAACGCAAACTTCAGAAAATCCCTGCACTCTCTGTCCTCCACCCGATTAATCTCGGCTAAAAGAATGGAGAGCCCAAGCAGATTTCTCTTCGTGAATAGTTCGTGGAAGAAATTGATGTTCTTACTCAGGAGAGAGTTAGTTTTGTCACCGCTTGGTATTCGAGTCTTAGGGTACCACAGCTTCCTCTGTCTAACGTTTTGGGCAAAGTTTTCGTTGATTTGTTTTGCAAGCTTGAGATCATGCGGTTTAGGTATTCTCTTGCCGCTTGTCCCGCATTTCTGGCAATTGTATTTTAGCAGAAGCATTCGTCCTGTTGCCTCATCCCATTCAATCCAATCGGCAACCGCTTCACACCCGCATCTAGCACATTTGGTTCGGTAAAGCTGCGAGATTTCCAATTCGACTTTTTGACTTAGGTCGAGGAGCGCTTGTTGGAAGAAATGCAGGTTTAGGGGTTTACATTCCATTTCCGTTACGTACGTGGCCAGCGGGTTAGCGTCAACTCCGACCGTCTTCCTGCGAAGTTTGAGTGATTCAACGACTGTGACCCCGCCGCCACAAAATGGGTCTAGAACAATATCTCCCGCCGTGGAATAGTGTGATATGAGTTCGTTGAAGACGTTCCAAGGCCTTCGCGCGAAATACTTGTGCATCGTGTAAACTGGGGTGTGGGGTTTTGCTTCCACGACTTGCGAGAATGCGGAGGTCAAGGTTCCAGTCTTGGAGGTCTGCGTTCAATTCTTATATTGTGAGCGGGTCGTAGCTTTGCACCGTTGCATCGTAATGATCCAGAAAGCGCTGTTCATGGAAGGGCATGTGCCGAAGGGTGGTGCATGCATTTCTGTCTTCCTCGTTCTGAAGGGAAAGGGTGGCATCCTTGTTGGGAAGATGGCTAAACCTGAGATGTGGGTCGAAAGGTTCTACGTCGGCGAAATGTTCGCGCCAAAATACGCCTCCTCTAACAAGTGGATTCTGCCTGCGTCCCATTTGGAGTACGGCGAAAAGCCTGATGACGCCGCCATGCGAGTCCTTACGCAGGAAGTTGGAGTTGGGCACGGTAAGCTAACGTTTCGGGAGGTCCAGTCCCATCTTTCTCAGGATCCGAAGGACCCCGAGGCCGCCCATTGGGACCTTTGCTTCGTATACGAGGGGACATTGAAGGATAAGGTGGAGCGGCCAGACTGGTTCTCTGACCTAAGATTCGTAAACCCCAAGGAACTAAGTAGCGAGGATTTCACGCGTGGGCACGGAGACGTTCTGAAGGAATCCCACATGATAGCACGATAGCCACGTCTCGGCGGTCGATTTCAAGCACGTGCTGTTTTACTAGAACGTCTTCTCTCTGTCCAAGACGGCTTCGGTATCTAGAAAACTCCATTGGAACATTTTGCGAATGTGTAGAACTCTCTTCATGTTTCCTTCAATTTCTCTCTCGCTGAGTTCAACGTGACCGTCAAACATTTCGAGGATGGCTTGAATGTCCGAAGGCGTGTGAATTTGCGGGTTCAGGGTAGCTACGACTGTAAAGCCGAGAGACTTGACCCTGCGGAGGGTTTCCGTCAGCCACTTTCGCGTGACCACGCTCTTGTGAATAAGCAGCATATCGTCAAGGACATCGATGCATAGCCGCTTGGAATCGACCACTGCCTCTGACGAGGAGCCCTGCAGGAGGGCCATTAGGTCGATATTGATGGCCGTGAGGTTTTCCAATTTAGTGCTAAAGCGAACGTTTGGAAGCTTTTGCGCTTGGTCCTCACTCCTTGTAACTACAGCCGAGAGGCTCGAGGGATAGGAGGTCAGTAGGTCGGTGACCTTTGAGAAATCCCTCGTCAAGTAGACGTTCCGCCCTCCCATCTTGGCTCCAGCCTCTAGGAATCTGCGGATTATGTTTTCCCGTTCGTCACTGGCCGGAGAGGTGAGTAGAGTTGCGCTTGCTTTTGGCAATCCGCCTTTCAGCAGGTAGTCTAGGATCGGAAGGCCGGTGGGTACTGTTTCGCCGGGCGCTTGCGCAGCAAGCTCTTTCGCTTTACTTTCCAGCACTACCTCTGGTTCGACGCGGCGTTTCTTGGAGGATTGGAATCTTCTGAATCCATACAATCCAAGGCCGGCGAATGCTGCGACCGCCCCAGCGTATGGCAATAGGCTTGCCGGGTTGTACACCGAAGGGGTAGATTCCGCGTTGAATCCCAGTGCGAGCCCAACAGATGGTATCCCTGACAGGTTTGTTCCGGTCCAGGTTACGTAGCTCCTACCGTCCTGTTCCTGAGTTACCGCTGCTGAAGTTGGTTGTACACCGGTTGGGCTGTAACCGATGGGCAGTTTGATCGTCACGGTCAGTGATTGAATGAGGATTTGAGACGAGTCGAGGGTTTCGCTCCAGGTGAATGAATCTTGGTCCGAGGCAACATCATAAGCGTAGGTGAAATTGTAAACTTCGCCGCTCATGAAAGCCTTGGGGAAGAGAATTCGCAGGACAGGTTGGTCAGATGGGGAACCAGGTGCCGGATAGACAAATCCCAAGCTTCCTCCGTTGTCAAAGACCTTGTTTATCGCCACTGTCTTTCCTTGGTACCACAGCCCCCAATCGAGGTAGGTCCAATTTCCCGATTGGAAAAGCATAGACACCTGCCTAGTTACGTGCGCCAGTCTTGGAGAGACTATGTCCACGGTAACGTTAATCGAGTTGAACTGAAAGTTAGCCCCTGATTGTGCACGTGCGGGCGCATAGGAAACTGCCATACTAACTAAAGCGAAAAATACGGCGACAAAGCACAAGCGTTTTCCAAGCGACATGAACTGAATCTACCTTAGCCGTATTCCGCAATCGGGGCAGTTCTTGGATCCGCGCGCAATGCTCGTGCCGCAGTGAATGCAAAATTCTGACGTACGCGGCCCTATCAACGGGCCTGGCTGAATTTGCCTCTGTCCAACCTGAGCGCTTTTGGACAGGCCGGGGCCGATGCTCGTGTGAGTCCCTGGGCCGACTTTGGCAACGACTTGCTCGGACCCGGACGTTACAGAAGGTTGTGAAGTGGTCCCCGGGCCGAGAGAGGGCGGTTTAGATGAGCCCTTTGGAATTTTTCCCTTAAGCGACAATGCTGCGCCCACGGCCACGCCTGATACAACTGCAACTGACACCTCAGCAAGGTTCAGCTTTGGTATCACTTTGAGCTCCTGCACCGCACTCTGTGATGGCTTAAACCCACTGCGTGTGGCATTCGCTAAGATGCTGTATAAACCAGGTTTAATCGAGCTGTCCATTCGAATCGCGCCTGTCTTGAAGGTGCCATTGCTACCGGTGAGTACGCTGTATTGTTTACTCAGAAAGAAGATTGTTACATTGGCTCCAGCAACAGTCTTCCCCGTTCCGGTTGCCGTTACATTTCCCGACGCGACAAATTCGTCGCCTTGAGCAACCGGCGCCAAATTATCCAGCGCTACAATAAGGTCGTGGTACTTGACGGAAAAACTCTGTACCGTAACCAAATTGGCTTGGGTTACTGTGATGTTGTGGGCGCCTTCTTGAAACGGTTGTGTTTCTGGAATTGGAATTGTCAGGGTAAAGTGGCCGGTTGAATCGGAGGTGGTCGTGAAATTGTCATCCACGTAAACAGCCACAACCATGTTTGGAATCCATCCATCGCCATCCAGAACGACATTCTCTCCAGGAAACGCGGCGTTCGCTGACGTCGCGTACGTGATGCTTAGAACCGGCTTGTATGCTTCAACCCGGAAAGAGGCTGAAGCACTATCGCTCGCAGTTCGGAATGTTGCCGTTGCAACGGCAGTGTAGTTGCCTGAAGGTTCGGTAAATGGAATTGAGTAAGTTCCGTTAAAGGAACCGCCCGACGAAGGCGTTATGGCCAACTTTCCGCCAAGAAGCTGAACCTGCACCTTTGATTGAGTAGGTGAGATTTCTTGAGTGTCGGTGTAGCTCTGCCCATAGCAGTTCACGTGGAGTAGGTCCTCGCCAACTTGCACGGTTCCGGAATATGTCAGTGATTCACCTGGGCGATAAGTTGTCTTCCCCACGCCGAACGCTGAGATCTTGATCTTGTCGTAAACCTCTGCGATAAAATACACCTGCGGGTCGCAAGCTTGACTTGTTTGCGTGAAGATCTGAGTTGGAGTGTACTGAGTTGGAGGGTTATACTGAAGGTTACAAGGTTTCCCACCGCAGGCTGTCAGGCTCGCATTGGATTGGGACGGAAGCATCAGTACTAGCGGGGCTAGTAACATTAGGATGAATACGATGCGTGAGAGAGCGCTTGTAGAGAAACGCATCGGTTGTTCGATTATACGCGGCCGAAGTTTGCTATCTGCTTTGCGTTCCCGTATGCCGGAAGCAAAAGCAATAATTCAAGGTGAGGCAAGACGATTATGACGATCTTGAGGCTAATTCTCTCCACAATCTTATCGCTCGCAGTCCTCATCCTAGGTGTATTCACCATCTACCAGTTACTCACTTCTTGGGTCCCAAGTGGCGGATGGGTTCTCGAGAACCTAATCAGCCTCGCTTTCGCATCCGCAATGATCGCGGGAAGCATCATGGAACTAGGCCGGCACATGCTCCCAACTTCGCCAACGGGTGGCGGCACCAAGCGGTGCCCGTCATGTCGTGCTCGCGTTCCCCGCATAGCGCAGTTTTGTCGCGAATGTGGAAAGCCATTTCATAAAGAAACTTAAGCCGAGTAGATTCGGCTCGCTATGACTGAGAACGACTGAAGTTAGTCGCTAAGTTCTGGGGATGCGATATGGTGGCTCAGGAATGGAGGTGTTGAAGCAATGTGTGGTGGACGTCAATTCCTGACGAAAGAAAAAAAGTTAGAATGGCTTGAAGAATACAAGAGCGGCCTCGAGAATGAGCTGAAAGGCGTAGCTGAGAGAATCGAAGAACTGAAACACTAAGAGCAGCCTCTCCCTCTCCTTTTTCCCATCTTCTTCTCCAACTTCATATGGGACGGCCGAGTGTCAAAGTCCCTTGCTGAAGCGGTGGAGTGCATTGCTCTCACTTAGACGTACGATAGACCTGCTGATCTACCTTTCAGTCGCTTTGGGAATAGTTCTCCTCCCGCAACTATACCCCCTCGTCCCTACCTGGCTTTTCCTCTCAGTCCTCGGAGGATGGTTAGCTTATGTCATAGTCGCCATACTCGCCGCAACTGGGCGTAGAATCGCTTACCCACTTGCGTTCGTTCTCTCAATTCTAACGCTCGCAGTCTCACTTCCACAGCCAGAGCACCAATCGTTCGTAAGGGCGGGGTTGTCACTTGCCTCGCTAACATTTCTAGTCGGTTCAGCCTTCCAACTAGTCCTCCTAATTCTCATCCCGGTCTACCTGCGCAAGCGCCCAAGTAGCAGGCCTACCTAGCGTTTGAGCAATACGTCCGCAAACTGGAACCCATCCCGCGAAACAGATTCACCAACTTCCACGGGAATTGGTTCTCGGAAAATAGGCCCGTCGTATACAAATGTGTGAAATTCACCGTTCTCACCGCAGGGGTCGACACTCGGGGGCAGGTCTTTCAGGAGGGTATTGTCGAATTGCCGGCCCGCAAATTTCGCGTCAAGTTTCTTCGGATCTACACAGGTTAGGATAGCCCGGAACCCGACCTTCAACATATCCTCTGCAAGGCTTGCTGTATCCCTCCCCCAGACAGGGAAGATGGGTGTGAGGTCGAGCTGGGCGAGGTTCGCTTCCCGATACTTCCGAATATCCTCAAGGAACAAGTCACCAAATATGACATGTGTAACTCCTTTTTTCTTCCACTGCGATAGGACTTTCCGCATTTTTTCCTCGTAAACCACGTTCGGGCAGGGATAAGGGATCAGCACCTTCTCCAAGTGTATGCCGACAGACTTGCCCTGCCTGTCGAGGAGTTCCTCCCTGACGCCATGCATAGATACGCGGCGGAATAGGTCGCTAAGGGTCGTTAGCAGGCAGACTATCTCAAATTGCTTTGCGGCACGAGTTCGGTATAATGCCATTGCGCTGTCCTTGCCGGAAGACCAAGAAAGAATAGCCTTAGGTTTATGCGTCATGCGTGCTCCCGCTAAAGTCTGCGCTCAAACCAAACTGAAAAACATTAGTAACCTTTTATCATGAGCTCGGACAGAGTACCTTGGGTGAGGACTATTGGCTAGAGTCGGCTATTTTGAAGGAACTGATCCGCTTCTCCTATCTAGGTTTGCAGCTGAAGGCGTTGAGACATTGCCGGTCGCGAACACGTGGGACGGGCACGGTAAGTACGTCAACCATCTTAGCAAGGGCGAGGTGAACGTGGTGGTCGGCTACTTCCATAAGGTCGTGCCGGCCGAACAGGAGCGCATGGGCCCTGCTGACTTGCTTTTCGCATGTAAGACCTTGGACATACCTGTCGTGCTCATCGCCCCAGCGACATCACGCGACAAAGCCAAGAAACTCCTAGGTGAAGCTGGGCCTAAGGTCCACGTCGTGGCCCCAGATGAAGTTGAAGCCGAGGTCAGAAAACACCTCTAGTCCCAGCGGTCTTTGCGGCTTTGCCAGACGCGTCGTCAAGCTTCTGAGCAATATGTTGGGGCTTCAATGCCTCAAGTGAGCAGCGGGCCCATGGCTCTCGTGAAGTAACGTGCGTGAAACTCTAGTATCTTTGAAGTCACTATTTTTGTAATGCGCCGTGAGTCAATTTGTTTTGTCTAGCGCGAGTTTGTTCCGGAGAAGGTTGAGTTAATGTCGAAAGCGTACAGGAGAAGCGTGGAATTATACCTGATGGCAAAGAAGACAACTGATACCAATACCCAATTCAATATCGATTCAGAAAGGATCTCAGTTCATGAGGATTATATTGATTGTCTGAGGCTTCTGGCCACTTACGCAAGAATGCATGATGTTTCAGTTGTGGCATGCGGCATTTGGGGAGGAAGAAAAAGGCTAGGGATTAAGTTTCAAGGAAAGAATGTGACAGTTGGAGTTCTGAGAGGCGGGGATGTAGGAATTGGGATGACGCATGAATTGAAGAGCCCTTTTGAAATCCAGAAATTTCTAGAAAACGCTATGAGGTTTACAGTCGCGAATCTAAATGAGGAATTGTTTGAAAAAGCATACGAGCAGCTAAAGCGGATAGAATCTGATAAGAAAATCCTAATCGAACCTGAAGAAACAAAGAAATGGTGACATGAAGCCTTCCGCAAGCCAACTTCCTCGAATAAACGATACTTCTTTTACGAACACCATACCCCCAAAGAGTGAGGGAATTTTAAATGGCGAAAGCTAAGAGAACGAAAAGTAAGGCGACTCCGAAGGTAGCTCGAATTACGTACGCGACCCTTAGGGTGACACCTGAGGACGACAAGGCGTACGAGAAGGCAGTCGCAGAAACAAAAGCAAAACTTGGCAACCACTACCCAATTTTCATCAATGGTGAGAAGCGGGCCGCGACTGGGGAGGAAATGGCACACGCCAGTCCCCTCGACACCCGCATGATCGTCAGCTACTTCCCCAAGGGAACCTCCGACGACGTAAGATCTGCCCTCGCAGCTGCCAAGGAAGCGTATCCAAAATGGGCTGCCACACCTTACAAAGACCGCGTCGCAATTCTTCGCAAAGCCGCGGACCTGATAATTGAGAGAAGGTTTGAGTTAGCGGCTTGGATGGCATTCGAAGTCGGCAAGAACCGCTCCGAGTCGCTAGCGGAAATTAATGAAGCCGCTGAGCTAATACGCTATTACTGTGGGCAGATGGAACTTCACAAAGGCTTCCTGCAACCACTTGAATCGCCAGGACCAGGGCAGGAAACACAGAGCATCTTGCGGCCGCACGGGGTGTGGGCGGTCATCGGGCCTTGGAACTTCCCCCTTGCTTTGACCACTGGCATGTCTGCAGGCGTACTCGTCGCGGGTAACACAGCTGTGTTCAAACCCTCAAGCGACTCACCAGTGCTGGGCTACGAGCTCTGCAGAGCTGTCGTTGACGCTGGCATCCCACGTGGCGTATACAATTTTGTAACTGGACCGGGTGGAACGGTGGGCGCTGAGCTGCAGCAGAACCCAGGGGTTGATGGGCTGGTTTTCACGGGTTCGAAGGATGTGGGCATGCAGGTATACCACCACTTCGCAAAAGACTACCCCAAGCCCGTTATAGCCGAGATGGGAGGTAAGAACCCAGCCATCGTCACCGCTAACGCAGACCTAGACCAAGCTGCGGAAGGGGTCATGCGTGCAGCCTTCGGTTTCGGAGGACAGAAATGCAGCGCCTGTTCCCGCGTATACGTCGACCAACGTGTCAAGAACAAGTTCCTAGAACTTCTGAAAGATTACACTCAGAAATTCGTGAAGGTAGGCGACCCCACGCTCAAAGAGACATTCCTAGGGCCAATAATCAACAGAGCCGCGGTTGAGACGTACCAGCGAGCGGCAGAGGATGCGAAGCGAGATGGCGCGAAATTCATCAGCGGAGGCAGCACACCACAGGGTGCCGAGTACGGAAACGGCTACTTTGTTGAACCAGCGGTCGTTGACGGACTACCGCCAACTCACCGGCTGTTCAAGGAAGAACTGTTCGTCCCGTTTGTTTTGGTCGCAGGGGTAGAATCGTTCGATGAAGCCCTCAAACTCGCGAACGAGAGCGAATTCGGACTGTGCGCCGGAATCTACACAAAGGACAGGAAGGAAATGCAAACCTTCTTCGACCAGATACAGGCTGGCGTGACTTACGCGAATAGGCGCGCAGGCGCAACGACTGGTGCGTGGCCTGGGGTCAACTCCTTCGGGGGATGGAAAGGCAGCGGCTCCACCGGCAAGAGCGGATTAGGCCCGTATTATGTACAACAATTCATGCGCGAACAATCAAGGTGGATCGTGAAATAGACCTGCATGACTGAGATAGAAGAAAAGATCCTGTCTTCGCTTAAGGCACAAGGAGTAGAGTACGAGGTCTTCGAACACGACCCCGTATACACCTGCCCACAGATGGCGAAGTTCCTGAAGACCGATGAAGCCCACATAGCCAAGTCAATGATAGTGAAGAAAAGCGACGGGACCTACTTGCTCGCCGTTCTTCCGGGGAATAAGAAGATTGACTTCCACCGGCTAGGCACAGTTACCAAGTCAGCACCTGTCATCTTAGCCCCAAAGAAGGAGGCAGAAGAGATTGCGCAATGTTCAGTAGGCTGTGTCTACCCACTCGGGAATATAATTAATCTCGAAACATTGTTTGATGGAGCGCTCTTGCGCCAGGAATATGTCTACTTCAACCCTGGCTCGCATACGAAAAGTGTGAAGATTAGCACCCGAGCCCTCGTCAACCTAGTGAACCCGAACATATTTGAATTCACATGATTTCAGGTATTTTCCTAAACCGACATAACGTCAGTTGCGACCTTCATCAAGTCCCGTGAACTTATTATGCCTGCCATTTCACCATTCTTGCTTAGCACAATCAAATGCCTAACATGTTTCTCACGCATGAGCTTAATCACGTCCGCCACAGAGGTATCCGATTGCACGGTGAGAACGGGTTTTGACATATGATGTATAGCCAGATTTTTTTCAAGCAAAGCCCCCACCTGTTCGACTATTCGGACAAAATCCCTCTCCGTCAATATGCCAACTAATTTTCCCTTTTCCACTATAACGACCGATCCAATAGTGTGGCGTTGCATCTCACCAGCGATTCTCCAGAGGCCGTCGTGTGGCCCACTGGTCACGACATGTTCAGTCATAATGTCAGCAGCTGTAAGCCGTCTGCGTTGCGACATATACCCCTCACCTTACAAAACGAACTTCCATGCTCCTAATTATACAGCTTCTTGAGTTCTCTCAGTTTGCCCAGACAATGCGTATACTTTAATCGCTGAGATTCGGGACGAGTGTCCTAGGCGGACATGGTATCGGTTGGGTGTTTCGATTTTATTGTGTGGCAAAATCGGTGTGCGTCTTCGTTTCCGGTCCGCGTAGGCTGGATGCGAACATTCCTAAGAAGGTGATTATGGCGGCGACAACGAAAGCGCGTCCAATGCCGCTCACAAACCCTATGGACTCTCCTGGCGTAAGCGTTGTGTAGCCGCCAGTAATTATGCCGGAGACAACTTGGTAGGGGATAGCTGTCGTAATTATGTATGCTACGAGGCCGATGCTTATCACACTACCCGTATTGAAGACGGTTGCTCTGATTCCTGAGGCAATGCCACGCCGTTGAGGGGGAACCGAGCCCATTACTGCGCTAATGTTTGGGGATGAGAAGAGTCCCAATCCCAGGCCGAGCACGATGAGGATGATCTCTATCTGTAGTAGCGGGGTTGTAGTACTCACAAGAAATGCAAGAGCAACGTAACCCGCGGCTCCCACAGCCATTCCTAGAGTAGCCAGCCCCCGTGTTCCATAACGATCGGAAAGTTTCCCGCTTATTGGGCCGATGCACACGAAAGCCACATCTAATGGTAGAAAAAGGAGCCCGGCTATGAGCGCGTCATATCCGCGAATGAGTTCGAAGTACAGAATTATGATGAGGCTCATGGAGCCGAAACCGAGAGAATACAGGAATTGGCTAACGTTCCCTGCCGAGAAGAGCCGAATCTTGAACAGCCGCATATCTAAAATCGGCTCAGCTGTGCGCGGTTCGAGGTAGAGGAAGAGTGCAAGAGTTACAATGCTGATGAGGTAAAGTATTGCGGCTCCGATGTTATCGATTGCAGCCATAGTCTGTAAGCTAATGACCACTAGAAGCGATGTCAAAGAGGTCGTGAACAAGCAGAGGCCCGAATAATCAAAGCTGGAGTGCTTTTCGGTCTGAGCGATTTCCTTCAGACGAAGGTGAGCCCAGAGAGTACCGAAAATCCCGATGGGAACGTTCAGGGTAAATATGCTTCTCCACCCAACCGTATCGATCAAGACACCGCCCACTGTCAACCCAAGAACAGCGCCGAGCGTGAACGCAATTTGGTTCACTCCAAGAAAAAAGCCAAGCTCTGCCGCTGGCGAGGCGTCGGTGATTAGGGCAGCGCTATTAGTGATCAACATGGCCGCCCCAACGCCCTGGATAATCCGGAAAATTATGAGCTGCTCTCCCGTTTGCGCAAAAACGCAAAGCGCCGAACCGACAGTGAAAATTGCAAAACCCAAATTGTAAACCTTCACCCGCCCAAAGATATCGGTGAATCGACCGAGGAAGAGCAGGCCGATCGTTATTGCGATCTGGTAGCCCTGAGTCACCCATAGCAGCGTCTCAAGGTCTGTTCGGAGTGATTCAGCTATGGTGGGAAGGCCGATCAGTACTATTCGTGTATCAAGGCCGGCCATGAAGATGCCGACTGTCGTTACTGAAAGGACAACCCACCGATACTGCACGATCTTGACACGAATCTACGCCAAACCAATCCTCTCAAAGAAAAACTCTTCACAACCTCAACTATTCCCCATAAAGGGGACGGACTCTGCGGTTGAGGGTATCCGGAATGGTCTTGACTGGTTTAGTGCAAGGGACGAAGGCATGGCGATTATTGGATTCCCTTAAGGAGCGCCTTCCTTCGGCTGGTCAGTGCCGGCTGGCACTTTGAAAGCAAGGGCGAGGCCAGCTATCGCTATCAGAATCGAAATGGTGGCGATTCCAAAAGCAACGGTGTCGTAATCGGATTGTTCTGTGACAAGAGAAAAAATGATTCCCAATATACCTACAGCAGTCAACACGTAGGCAAGAGCCGACACGCCCCTCTTCTGACTCAAGATACCGTCTCATCTCTTTGATGGAATCTGTGGATGATTCATCCAGCCTTGTTATATATTCCTTTGAAGACAATACTAACTACGAGGTGTAGTTCACTGGCCAGCAGCCGCCATAAGTTTGGCAACATAGTGCAGTGGGTAGCTACTAACGCGAGGTCGTTCAGTTACTTGTTACCTGACACATTGGAGCTTGCGCTTTACCTTGGTCTCTTGATATACTTCGCAGTCCAGCTTGCACAACAGCAAGCGTAATCAAGTCTCGAAGCAACTGTTAGGACAGGTTCACCTTGCAATGATTAACCTCGTTCGATTCGAGAAGTCTGTTGCGGACAGCCTTCTCAGCTATGCAATTGACTCGTACCCGAAGGAGGCAATCCTTCTACTTCGCGGTAAGGCAGGCAAAGACGGGATATTGATCAACGAGGTTTTGATTCCCCCTCTAGCTACGCATGGGCGGGGCTTTTCCAGTTTCTCAAACATAATGCTCCCAATGGACCTGAGCGTGATGGGCGTTTCGCATTCGCACCCTTCCGGTTCTAATCATCCTTCAATGCATGACCTAAACCATTTCTACGGAAGAATTATGGTAATCATGGCTTACCCGTTTCAATCGTACAGTGATATCGGAGTTTTCAACAGCCACGGCGACCGCCTCTTACTTGAAGTAGTGCCTGACAGCATCCGTGAAGATTCTCAGTGAGCTCTACACTTTTTCATTCATTCCACAGGGATTGTTTGGAGACGTTGCGTCTCCACTACGCGGCTGTGACTGCGCCTGCAATGACCTGTACCTCTTGATAACTTCCTGACCTGATTATGCCCACCCGAATTGTTTGCCCGGGGAGGATGTATCGCTCCAGATATGTTGAGAGTGCATCATAATTCACTATTCTGCTTCCGTTTACGGAAACTATGATGTCACCTCCTATGATGTACTGTTGGCCGGCGATTGTGGCAATTTGCTGGCCGCTTCGTAGCCCTGCTCGGTCTGCGGGTCCGCCCGAAACGGTCTTTTCGATTAATACGCCGTAAGTCACGTTTGCCCCAGTAGCTTGTGAGAGTTCGTAGGTCATGTCGACTGCTTGAATTCCAAGGGCCGGATGGTTACGGTACCCGCCGCTACTTATGATGGAAGGTAGCTCTCTTAGTATGGTGTCGGATGGTATCGCGAATCCGACACCTTGCGAACCACTTGCTGTGGCGGTTGTAATTCCGATCACCGTTCCGCCAGCGTTCAAGAGTGGTCCTCCGGAATTTCCTGGGTTTATCGGTGCACTAAACTGGATAACATCTGATACTGAGAGCGCCTGAGTGGCGGACTGATACTGTATATTTCTTCCCAACTGACTTACTATTCCAACGGTGATGGAGCCTGAAAGCCCAAACGGGTTACCTATGGCCATCACTGTCTGCCCGACCTTGAGAGAGGACGATGGGGTGAATTCGAGGGGATGGAAATCCCTTTCCGAAGCTGGGGTCACAATTACTGCAATATCGCTGTAAGGGTCGGAACCAATAACCTTCGCTGGGTAGGAGTCGCCATTCCAGAAGATTACAGTCGAGTTCACCGTGCTATCGATCACATGAAAGTTAGTCACAATGTAGTAAGTATTTGAGTAGTCGACCACGAAACCCGAGCCGAGTACACTCGATATTGCGGTCTGTGGTCCAAAGATCGTCTGAACAACAGAGACTTGGGTGCTCTGAACGGTCACCACGCTTCGATTCGAAATGTCATAGATCACAACCGGATTGAGGCCGAAAGACGCATTCCCGGCAGGCTGAGTCTGTGACGACAGGGCGTTTTCCAACAGGTTGTTTCTGTCTTGTAAATCAGATGCTAAAGTCTGCAGTTGCGCGATTCGGGAGGCCTCCGATATGACGACGAAACTCGAGTATGCTGAAACTGATGCTAATACCACTAAGGAGATAATTAGGACAACCGTAACCTTTCGTAAGATACTTGCTCCAATCTTCAAGGCAAAACCATATCCTTGGAATTCCAACTACGCCACGTAGTTGCATCCATATTTACACATTATTGCGTAATCGGACTGCACGTGCGGGCACAAGTCAACGAGCTATGGCCGTTAAGGCCTGTTGGAAATCTTCGATTATGTCTTCGGTTGCTTCTATTCCAACTGATATGCGGATGAGTCCGTCGGAGATTCCGAGTGCCTTGCGGTCTTCTGCGGACATTCCGGAGTGCGATGTCTTGGCGGGCAAGGTGAGCAATGTTTCTACGCCGCCGAGGCTGGGCGCTATGATTGGTAGAGTCGTGTGTTGCATGAACTGTTGGGCTGCTTTGGCGCCGCCTTTGAGTTCGAAGCTTAGCATGCCTCCGAAACCATCAAACAGCTCGCCTGCCCGTGCGTGTTGGGGGTGGGTGTCGAGGCCTGGATAGTTGACCTTCTCAACAGCCGGATGGTCGTGTAGGAATTTTGCGATTTTTAGTGCACTCTCGTTCTGATACCTGACCCTAACTCCAAGCGTTTTGATTCCTCTATGGAGTAGAAAGCAGGCGTGAGGGTCGAGTGAACCGCCTAAATGGTCAAGCTTATGCTTGACTCTGTCCACCAATCCTGCTCGGCCTATGATCGCACCCGCAACAATATCGGAATGGCCGTTCAGATACTTTGTGCAGCTATGGAGTGATAGGTCGAAGCCCCATTCCGATGGGCGAAAGTTGATTGGGCTCGCGAAGGTGTTATCGATGAGCGTTACCAGGCCGTGGGCCTTGGCGAATTCAACAATCGCTTTGTGGTCCGCAACCTGCATGGTGGGGTTCGTTATTGTTTCGACATACATCGCTTTGGTGTTCGGCTGCAATTTTTTCTTCCAAGACTCTGGGTCGTTTGCATCAATGAAATCGTAGGATATACCGAATGTGTGAAAATCTTTCGTGACGAAATCATGTGTTCCTCCGTATAAGCAGTCTTGGGCAAGCAGATGGTCGCCTGTTGAGAGGATTGACAATAAGGCCGTGGATATGGCTGCCATACCGCTCGCTGTAACCAACGCCGCTTCGGCGTTTTCTAGCGCTGCCAACTTTTCATGGAGGGCTACATGGTTTGGCGTGTTATTCAACCGGATATACTTGAGGTCGTGGTAACTTGTCTCGCCGGCATACTCGAACATAGCCGACTGGAAAATCGGCATACTCACTGCACCCATGATGCGTGGTTCAGGTTCGCCCGCGTGAATGAGTTTGGTATCAATGCGTTTGAAATTCTTCGTCAACAGATTTTCATTTCCTTAAGCCAGGACACCCTCTGGACCGCTAGATAATAAGCCAACACTCTAATGAACAGCCTCGAAGCCTACGCCGGTTCGCTGCCGACAATAGATTTCGATGTGCACCACGTGACCCACATGAATTAGCTCATGGCTAATGGTGCGGGGTGTTAGCTTTACACCCACGTTTTGAACGCCCATAATCCATCGTAACGGCCGGATATTCAGAGATGGGACAGAGGTTCTGATCCCAATTTACCGGTACATATAGGCTCCCATCGTTGGTGTAAGAATTCCTAGTAGACGGTATTCTTGTAGGCACAGTCTCTCCGGCATTCTAACGCTTGAAGGACCTGTGATACTTGTCGGAAACGTTCATTTTCTGGCGGTTCTGAAGGTGGGAGGGTCATCATGACTAAACTCCTGAAGCTCATCGAGGAAAGGCACTCGTCGAGGGGACTCTTTGATCGAGAGCGCTCTGTGACCAAGAAGGATTTGAAGCAAATTCTTGAAGCTGCGCGCTGGGCGCCCACGGCCCACAACATGCAGAACTTCGAAGTTCTCATCATCGACGACGAGGAAATTCTGAAAGAAATAGGGCACATAAAGTCTCAGGTATCAGAGGAGTTCATCAGGGAAAACTATGAACAACTCTCGTTCTCGAAGAAGGAGTTCCTCCAAAAGAAGGTTGGAATTCTCGCCGCCATGTTCCCCACGTCATGGACTGATCCTGCTAGGCTGGATGAAGCTGTTCGTGAGGGCCCGTGGCCCCTGCAGGAACGAATTCAGGGCAGCCCAACGCTTTTGATAATGATCTATGACTCCAGGAAAAGAGCGCCTGCTTCGGAGGGCGATGTCTTGGGGATTATGAGCCTCGGCTGCGTTATGGAGAACATGTGGCTCATGGCTCAATCCCTGGGGATTGGCTTTCATATACTGAGCGTCTTCAGCGGAATCCCCGTCGAGAAAGAGGTGAAAAAGATTCTCAATATTCCTGAATACATGAAGATTGCCTTTGCCGCCCGAGTGGGCTACCCCCGCTCTGCGCAAGCTAACTATCTGCGAGTGCGCCGCGACGTAAAGGACTTCATGCACCATAACCGGTTTGGCAATAAGCAACATATGCTTCAAGAACCATAAAATCAAGATCCCAGTCTAGCGGATGATCAAAGAATAAAGGTCAAGACTGATACTACTCAAAACTTCTGAAATGTCTGGGGTTCGTCCGTGGTGCGGGGAAGGGGATTCGAACCCCTGAAGGCTTACGCGCCCGACCGCTGGCTCTACGCCACAGGATGCCTTATCTTGGCCCAAGGCAAGTTCTGATCTTAAGTTTGGCCCCACCGGATGGTGGTCCTGCCCCTTTGACCTGGCTCGGGAATCCCCGCGCAAACACAGAAGAAATCCCGTTGATTCTTTAAGCTTCTTCGAATCGCTGCGTCCCTTAATCCTTTTACTTTAGCCGCCCCGTTCCAGCTCTGGGCCCGTAGCTCAGGTTGGATAGAGCGGCAGACTCCGCCCTCTAAGCGGAAGTTGTTGCCGAACCCCCTAAGGAACACCCGGAAAAAGCTGTAGAGCCAGACGCGGCCGCGCTCTGGTGCAGAGGTCCGGGGTTCAAATCCCCGCGGGCCCGCCAAGCATCTTACCGTATTTAGTAAAGATACCAAGAATTCTTCTTCCACACCGAGCCACAAACGGCTCGCGAACGCAAATGAAGGAATCAGGGCCCGACTCCAGCTACGAGCAAGGCACAACCGAGAAACCTCTCATCGAGAAGACAGTCGGGGCCTTCTTCGACGAGATCGTTTCGAAGCATGAAAACGCAGAGGCGCTCGTATCGAAGCATCAGGGCCTCAGGTTCACCTACGCACAACTCAGAGAACGGGTGAATGAACTCGCCGTAGCGCTTCTCGGGTTCGGCGTACAGAGAGGAGACCGTGTCGGCATATGGTCGCCAAACAACGCGGAATGGGTCATAACCCAATTCGCAACGGCAAAGGTTGGCGCGATCCTAGTCAACGTCAACCCCGCATACCGAGTCCAAGAGTTGGAGTACGCGCTGAACCAATCCGGCATAAGCCTACTCATAACGGCTAAGCAGTTCAAAACCTCGGATTATCATTGGATGATAACCGAACTCGCACCTGAGATTAGGAAATTACCGAAAATTGGGGCTAACCAGGAAATCAAGGCGGCTCGCGTCCCCGCCTTACGCCGAATCGTAACGTTGACCAATGGGGGCGAACCTTCTGCACCTTCGATGCTTTCTTGGGATCGTTTCCTGGAAGTCGGAACAATGAATTCATCCCCTACCGAGCTCAGAGAAAGGGAACAGACACTCGACTACTTCGACGCAATTAACATTCAATATACCTCAGGAACCACAGGGTTCCCGAAAGGGGCCACCTTAACCCATTACGGCATTCTGAACAACGCTTTCTTCGTTGGCGAAGAAATGAAATTCACTCAACACGATAGGCTATGCATTCCTGTCCCTTTCTACCATTGTTTCGGGATGGTGCTAGGGAATCTCGCCTGCGTAACGCACGGCGCAACCATGGTTCTTCCCTCGGATGCTTTCAGCGCGGAAACTGTGCTGAAAACCGTGGAGGAAGAAAAGTGCACAGCGCTTCACGGCGTACCAACAATGTTCATCGCCGAACTTGACCATCCCAACTTCAAACAATTCAACCTGTCAAGCTTGAGAACAGGCGTCATGGCCGGTTCCCCATGCCCAGTCGAAGTCATGAAAAAAGTCATCTCGGACATGGGCATACGAGAGATTACTATTTGCTATGGGATGACCGAAACCTCCCCAGTCTCATTTCAAACCCGCATCGACGATCCCTTGGAACTTCGAGTTTCAACAGTCGGGCGCGCCCATCACCACGTCGAAGCAAAAGTCATCGACCCATTAACAGGCCAAACTCTCTCACGCGGAACTGCTGGCGAGCTTTGCGTTCACGGTTACCTTGTGATGCTAAAGTATTGGCACAATCCGGGCGCAACTAAGGAGGCGATAGACTCTGAGGGATGGATGCATACGGGAGACCTTGCAGTTATGCAACACAATGGCTACGTGAACATAGTCGGGCGGACCAAGGATATGATTAGCCGTGGTGGAGAAAAAATTTTCCCAAGGGAAGTGGAAGATTTCCTCTACACACATCCTAAGATTTCTGACGTGCAGGTAATCGGGGTTCCAAGCCGAAAGTACGGAGAGGAAGTATTGGCCTGGGTCAAATTGAAACCGGGGGAGACAGCCACCGCCCAAGAACTGCAGGAATATTGCAAAACTAGAATCGCCTACTATAAGGTCCCAGCCTACTTCAAGTTCACAGACACGTTTCCCATGACGGTTACCGGGAAAATCCAGAAATTCAAAATGCGTGAGATTTCAACGAGAGAACTGCAATTGGAAGACGTAGCTGCGGTGAGAACCGCGTAATTGGCGACTCAGATCTATCGCTTCTTCCCGTTAAGCATCATGTAGCCCCCCGCCCCTATCACAATCAGTCCAGCGAAAAGATTGAAGACAAACCTAACGACGGCAACTGCAGGATTTGTACAGTGATATGGCATGTCCGTGACCTGCGTCGGTTTCGGCGGTTCATTAACCCCGAGCATCGGTGAGACTATTGGGTACCAGCACCGGTAGCTGAGCACATCCACCATCAGGCCGGAGATGGTCATCAGGATGGATACTGCGCCTACGATTAGGATGACGAATCCGGCCCAGTAGAGTATGAACTCCCTACGGCTTGCGATATCAACTTCATTGGTCAAAGCATCACTCACGGAGAGGGCATGTCACTCTGTGAGACTAAAGTCTAGGGAATGGAACAGCGCGTTCTAGAAATTAGACCGTGTTGGTCAGAGATATTCTTGGGCGGGTTCTCCGATGAGGTTGTGCTGGCGCCCGACTATTGGGAGTTCGTGGCTTAGGAATGGTTGGTTTTCATATTTTGAATACGTGCCTTTGTTGTCCCATGTTTTGTAGTGATTTTGTGCGTGGTCGAAGATCCGCGCTTCCAGTCTGTGGTCGGGTACTTCCTGTATTGCCCGGTATTCGATGACGACGTCGGCGAACCTCTTGAGTATCGCAGTCTTCTTTGAGTCGTGCAAATCTTCTGTGGCTAGGAAGAACGCTGTCTGCCCATTTGTTCGTATTCTGGTGAAGAGTTTGCAGAGGAATGAGTAGAGTTCTGCTGGGGCCGAGGAGACGGATAGCACGTTGTCAAGAAAGTCTCCGATGATTAGTGGGATGCGGCCGGTTCTTGTTTTGGAGAGTTTTTCTAGGTTCAAGCTTAGGTCTGTTAGGTGGTTTGGTGGCACTATGGTCAATCTGGGGGCGTTGAGGAGGTTTTGGCCATCGGTGAAGGTTGCCCACAATATCCTTGATCCTGAGGGTGGTTGAAGCGACAACGGCGTAGTAGGCCCTAGCGCCAGGAGTAGGCTTTCGATGCGAAGGTCCTTTGAAATGCTCATCGCGTCTTTGAGTATGTTGACTGCCCCGACGTCTCCCTTTACGATGGCAATGACGATGCTGTAATCCAGTAATGGCCGAGGAAGCTCGAATAGGGCTGGGAAGGTTGCTGACGCCGTTTCTGTGTATGGCGTACGGGGTTGCGTTTTGAGAGCTGGGGACATATCAGGCGCCGAAACAACAGTGTACCATTTTATGTATATTAATGTTTCATGGGGATGGAGCCACAACCCATTAACAAAAATTCAGGGCGCCATGTCTACCCGAGCTAGGAAGCGTTGATCTCGAAGCTAATGAAATACCTAGGCGGCTTGGTCTGTACGTTTGGCGGACTTTACTTGGGAAACGCCTACGGTGCATCTTACTGGCGTTTTGGGCCATTCAACTTGGCATGGGACACGATTTTTCGGGGAACCGTCTTAGTAGCTCTTGGGCTTTTGCTTATTCGGCTCAGCAAGTGAACCTCACATTTCTTTCAAGAGCAGATTCCAGGCATCAACCATTGTTGACGCAACAACGACTTTGCATCAAGAAGCCACCGGAACATCAAAACGAACCGCGCGTATTGCAGTGTCCGCGTATACGACCTTATTGCACTCGACTCGCAACTCCAAAATATTTTCTTGGGCATTTTTTACTTGCATTTGTTATCCACCGAGGATAGTCTTTATTTCCCGGAATCCTTCCTGCCCGCAAAGGTGTAAAATTTGCGACGAAAATTACTTGCCGCAATCACAATGATACTGTTGTCATTACCGTTTCTTATGGTAGCACCTGTTTCAGCGCAAGCCTTTGGCTTGCCCCCAGTCTTAGCGCAAAGCCAACACAAGGCCGTCATACTCTCGTCCCTTGAAGGGCTCGCCCCAATGGGGTTCTATGGCAAGCTTATCAATAATGATCTGAAACAAGCCGGCTATCAAGTAACCGACCTTAATGGCGCAGCAGTCACCGTTGATTTCATGGTAACTCAACTAAACAATTATGATGTGATACTCTGGCGCACGAATACCTACACATTTAGTCACATGACTTACTGGTACGTGGGACAACGAATCAACTCCGCAACGCAACAGAAATACGCCACGGACTTCGCTAAAGGTAGGATCAATCTCAACGCTGGGACTCTAGGGGTTGACCTCGATTTCTTCAGCAACCACTTCCCTACGGGCTCTCTCAGCAACGTAAAGCTAATTCTACTCATCTCCTCAAACTCTTTCTCCATTGGCCAGATCTTGATCAATGCGAAAGCCCGCGCAGTAGTCATTTGCATGGCGCAAATCACACTCAGTTTCGGCACAATCGACTATTTGACGGGCCAATTGGTAAGCGATTTGACACACGGGGACAACTTGTACGACTCAGTGTACAACACTGTGGCGCCATTCGCGAACCAACCAAGGGACTCCCTCGATACAACTTACAGTCCACCCTTCTGGTTCTTGGGCGACGGCACACTAACAATCACGTAGGCTTACTCGGCGTCATTCCCCTCTTCCTTTTTCTCCCTCTAGTACTCTGAGCAATTTGTATAAACGACTAAGTAGAACCACGTTCAGGTAGAATTGTCTGCCATAAAGGAACCCGTTGTCATTCACAAAGGGCTTGACAACGTGTACGTGAAAGAGAGTAAGATCTGTTTTATCGACGGAGAAGCGAGCAAGCTCTTTTACCGCGGCTACAGCATCGATGACCTCGCCGAACACGCCAGCTTCGAAGAAACCGCCTACCTTCTCATCTATGGTTGGCTCCCGACTAAATCCCAGTTAGACGTATTCAAACGTCGAATCGAATCCTACCGGGCGCTCGAGCCAGGCGTTTTGCAACTAATTCGCTCGTTTCCTGCAAAAAGTGATCCAATGGACGCATTAAGAACTGCAGTTTCGGCCTTCGGATTGTACGACCCTCAACCGATGACGGACAGCATCGAGATACGAATCGATAAGGCACTTAGAATCTTAGCCAAAGCGCCCACGATAATCACCGCATTTGACAGGATCAGAAACCAAAAGGAACCCGTTCCACCTAAACCTGGCCTAAGCCACGCAGCAGATTTCCTATTCATGTTAACGGGGAATGAGCCTGACCCGTACGACGCCCACGTCATGGATGTCGCCTTGATTCTTCATGCAGAGCACGAAATGAACGCGTCAACCTTCTCATGCACGGTTACGGCTTCAACACTAGCGGACATGTACTCCATAATGACTTCGGGGATTGGGACATTAAGAGGGCCACTTCACGGGGGCGCAAACGAAGCTGCATTGCGGACGGTCATGGAGGTGGGTGAACCGTCTAACGCGGAGAGTTACGTTACCGACGCCCTCGCCCAAAAAAAGAAAATCATGGGCTTCGGCCACCGAGTTTACAAGACTTGGGATCCAAGGTATGTGATTCTAAAGAAACTTGGCGGAGAACTCGCGGCGAAGAGGGGGCAAACAAAGTTGTTCGACACTGCGGCAGCGATTGAGGCGAGCGCGCGAAAACACCTCGCAGGGCTGCCGGTCTTCCCGAACGTTGACTCATACTCAGGCATCGTGTTCCACATACTAGGAGTTCCCACAGACTTGTTCACGCCCATCTTCGCTATGAGTAGAATTGCAGGTTGGACTGCGCACTCAATTGAATATCTAGAAGCTAACAGGCTGATTCGACCTAAGGCCCTATACGTAGGGAAAACAGGCCTACCGTATATCCCGATAGATTCTAGGCTTGGTAAGGCGGAGGATAGCCAAACATGAATGTTCAGGACATCATTCAACGGCCCCTTGTCACAATTCCATCCGGGACAACAATGCTTGACGCAGCAAAACTCATGGTTGAGAACAACATGGGCCTCCTAGTCATATGCGACACCAGGGACAAGACGAAGCTCGCCGGAGTGGTCTCCGAGAGAGACATCATGAAAGCGATCGCGTCGGGCAAAAAACTAACCGCGCCAATAGATGAGGTGAGCACAAAACAGGTTATCACCGTGAAGGCCAGCTCTAACGTGGCGGAGGCTGCTAAAGCGATGAACAAACACAGGATAAGGCATGTGGTAGTAGTAGACGAGCAAGGAAAACTAGTTGGAGTGGTTTCCATGCGTGACTTAGTTGGTGAGCGTGCTACTCTAACCGCAATCCTGCAGTCCAATGAAAAAGAAGTCTTCATCGGCGGCGACTAATTCAACGACTGTAGTTTCGCAACTAGGCCGTCAAATGAAACTTCCATTTCATTTCGAGTGGCCATTTCTTTGACTTTGACCATATGCGATTGAAGTTCTTGTGGGCCAAGCACTATCAAATATGGAATCTTTGTTGCGTTCGCATATTCTAGCTGCTTGCCGAAAGATCGTGTTTTCAAGTCAACTTCGGTTGCGACCCCGTGGTCGCGAAGCTCTTGTGCTAGCTTAGTAGCCTCCAGCTTAAGGCTCTCCTGAACCGTTGCGATGAAGACTTTGGCACCGAGTCGGCTATTCGGAAAGAGGTTGTCTCGTTCTAGGGAAATCATGAGGCGTTCAATCCCACCCGCCACGCCAGTTGCCGGTATGTCACGTTTTCCATATGTTTTGCAGAGGCGATCGTATCTTCCTCCCCCGAAGATTGATCCCACGTCCTCCCCACCCTTGTCGAAAGCTTCGAATACGATTCCGTCGTAGTAACCAATGCCGCGCACTATGCTCAGATCATAGACACAACTTCCCAAACGCCCAAAGGATGCCATCGCGTCTGCGAGAATCTTCAACTCCTCCAAACCTTTCCTAGCATTCTCTTCCTTGAAGGTGAAACTATCCAGCTTCTCAAGAACACTCTGAGGCGACCCATTCAGTGAAATGAACGAGAAAATTTCTTCAATCGCGACTTTCTTTATTTTGACCGCTTGGAACTCCTTTTCAAGCTGCGGGCGGTTCGTCTTTCTGAACTTATCGATGGTTCTGAGGCACTGATTGAGTCTCTCGCCCGAACGAATACCCAACTGTTTGAGGTAAGCTTCTGTGAGCTTTCGGTTGCTTACTCTGATTACGGAGTCTTTCAACCCAACGCTGCTTAGAATATCTGCCCCAACGCAAATCACCTCGGCATCGGCTAGCGGGCTTTCGGAGCCGAAGATTTCAACGTCCCATTGGGTGAAGTATCGATACCTCCCAAATTGCGGTTCATCATACCGCCAGTTTCCACCAATCGTGGCGAACTTGATGGGCTCGGGTAGGTCGGAGCGGTTAGCGACCATCCTTGCTATGCCTACCGTGAGGTCGAACCGGAGGCCAAGGTTTCGGCCGCCTTTGTCCTTGAACCAGTAGATTTCATTGCGGATGGCCGGTCCACTCTTGGCTTCAAGCGTCTCTAGATTCTCAATCGTTGCAGGTTCAACCATTTGGAACCCGTATCTACGAACAACATCTCGTATCTTATCATAGAGCCATAACCTTCGATTCATCTCAACAGAATCTGTATCTCGGATCCCTCGCGGCAGCGTGAACGCTTTTGCAGCCAAGTTTCTTCACGTTTGGGTTTGCAGTTACGAGAGCCCCTCCTATAATGTTGTAAGTCGAAGGCGGGCGCATTGAAGGTGCAATGCTTTATAGCGAAGCGGGAATTCTGGGAATTGGAATTGCTTTGTCCGCTAAGAGTAAGGACCTTTGGGCTGCAACGTTGAGCGGGCTCGTTGTAGGCGGCGTGTTGGCGACGATTCTTAGCATAAGCGATTTACCGTTCTCAACCGCGATCGGGGCCTTGATTGGAGGCGTAGTCGCAGCATACGTTCTCTACGGGCAGATCGGTCAGGGGGCTGCAGCTGGAGCCTTGGCAGGCATTCTTGGCACCCCGTTCTTCCTTGGCGTCTCCCAAATCTTTCTCATCTTCGGAGTTATACCGATCCCCAACAGCCCGACGCCTCCGCTATCGCAGTTGCAGGAAGCAGTCGGTTTCATATTGTTAACGAACTTGGTTGCGGGCGCATTCGGTGGAGCCTTAGGAGGCTCTATTCATCATCGCCGCCCCGAGTCCGCAATGCCCCAACCAATCGCACCGCCTGGAACAGGCCCTGTTCAAATCAGGTATTGCGTTCAGTGCGGCGCTCAGCTGCAGGGTGCGGAACTAATCTGTCCACACTGCAACGCTCGGCAGCCACAATAAGCCATCGTACCGTTTCTAGACATTCAACGAACTTAACGTATAGTAGACAATGTCGGTGCGTCGGTCAACAACTGCTAGAATAAGTTCCTTCTTCTCTTTGTCAGAATATCGAAGCAGTTTCCCCAGTTTTCTGAGGCTCGCCTCTCCGCCTTCATAAACAATCGAAATCAACCGCCTGAGCGGTCCTTTCCCGTAAATGTCAAAATCGAAAGCCTTGGTGGATTCGCGAACTATGTACCCACGGTCCCGTAGGTCCCTGTAGACCAAATACTTTATCCAGATCTCGGGTTTGCCAACTGAGAATCTCCGGACCAGGTCTCGAAGCTCCAACTCCCGGTTGGCATTCTTGGTGAACACGCGAATCTTCTGTTTCTCTACAAGGTAGAAGGATTCGTATGGAGAGAGAAGGAGCTTGTCGTTCCTGAGGTCGCCGAACCCTCGGTCCCGCAACTCCATGAGCTCAGATTTGTACGGTATGTAAACCCAACCCCGGTCGGACATGGCGTTCCATGGGGTAAACTGTGGCTTTTCTTGGGTTTGTGCAGGAGGAGCTTGAGGTGTTGCGCTGCTGCTGTTCTCCATGGACGGGCACTCCGCTCACCGCTGATGCATCATCCCTTAATGCTTTTGCGACTAGGTACACTACAAAGCGATAATACACGTCATAAGTTTGCTTCAACCGAATTTGCTCCACACAGAATCCGGCCAAGGGTCATCTGAAGGAATCACATGGGAAAGCTAATCCAACACGTAACCCTTCCTCTTAACAGGCGACTTAGTTGCAGCGCATGTCCGAGCTGAGAACCATTGAATGGGTTGGCGGCCGAGTGAGAATGATCGACCAAACCAGGCTGCCCAACAAATTTGCGTACGTATCGCTCAGAGATTACCGGCAGGTAGCGAAGGCTATCAAAGAAATGACCGTGCGTGGAGCGCCAGCGATTGGCGTTGCTGCTGCAATGGGGCTCGCGCTAGCAGCCAACGCGAGCCGAACCAAGAATAGAGAGCAATTTATGCAGGAACTTCAGACCGCGGCGGAAGCACTTCGCAAGAGTCGCCCGACCGCGTGGAACCTGTTCTGGGCTATCGACAGGGTTCTTCGGAAAGCTCGACAGGCGGGGGGCGGACCGAGCCAGATAGCCTCGCAGGTCGTCGCTGAAGCTCAGAAAATCGCTCAGGAAGATGTCGAAGTAAACCATAAGATTGGCGAGCAGGGCGCTAGCCTCATTGACGATGGCGATCAAATCCTAACCCATTGCAACACTGGAACACTTGCAACTGTAAGTTATGGCACCGCCCTTGCTCCGATTCGCACAGCCATTCGACAGGGCAAGAGAGTTCGGGTGATCGCCACTGAGACGCGGCCTAGGCTTCAGGGAGCTAAACTGACTACTTACGAACTTCTTAGTGACGGAATCCCGGTGACATTGATTGTTGACGGCGCAGTTGGCTACGTGATGAAGATGGGTATGGTTCAGAAAGTGATGGTAGGTGCTGATAGAATCACAAGGAAATTCGTCGCCAACAAGGTAGGCACTTATCTTATTGCGCTGGCTGCGAGAGCAAACCAAGTTCCATTCTATGTTGTGGCCCCTACCTCAACTTTCGACCTTCGGAACGAACGGTCTGAAGTGAAAATCGAGGAAAGAAACCCGCAGGAGGTCACTCACATAGGAGGAAAACGGATTGTGCCGAAAGGTGTCCCAGTCTTTAACCCGGCCTTCGACCTAACACCAGTAGAGCTTGTGACGGGCTTCATTACGGAGAGGGGCGTGCTAAGACAGGATGCGCTCGAAGCTAAGATGTCTGTCCTCGAGAGTTAGCGCACAAAAAAAGCAAATGACTCTTGCAATGCACTAGAAGATTGGGCGTGCAAAGCTCGCCCTATCTAGGCAGGTTGCCGAATGAAGGCTGAACCTGATTCAGACTTCTTGCAGTGGTTTCTTGCCTACTTGCAAAACGATTTCTACTGGGCAATGAGTGACGGCTTCGATTCTGCTCTTCCACTCTGAACCCATGCTGATGAGTGCATACATGCCCGTGACTTCTGCTTTGGCTTTCTGAACGATTCGCGTTAGCGCGATCTGTGTCTCACCGCTATCGATGACATCGTCTACTATGAGTACGCAGTCTCCTTTCCTTAGCGCGTCCCGTGGGACGTATAGACTGACCATTATCGCAGTCCTGTTGGGGATGTAGATTTCCTCGATGAACTCCCGTACTCCTACCTCCCTGTTCTTCTTTGCAATTATGAGGCCAACGCCAAGCCTGTGTGCAAGAAGAGCCGCCAGAGGTACACCGTCCACGGCGGCCGCAAGGATCTTTGTTATCCGCATACCCGCAAATGCGTTTACGGCATGTTGAACTGCCCGTTCAAGTAGAAGCGTATCTGAGATGAGTTTGGTATTATCGAAATATCCTGATTCGTCGAAACGGATCCTTTGCTGAATCTCCCCTTCAAGCCGCATTATCTTCTGGAGGGTTCTGTTGATGTTCTGTGCCCTGTCTATCGTGGGTAAAACATGGCCCTTGACGTACCTGCTCAGAACTGTCTCAGGGAGGCCGATGATTTGCGCGAGTTCTCTGTATGTGTAGTAGTTCTTGGCTAGGTTGAGGAGCTCGATGGTCATGAGCTTGTATTTCAGGTCGGATATACGTGAACCTGCTTTCATTATACTGCCTTCTGTAGTCGACTTGACAAGTAGGGACATGCACATGCCCGTGCCGAACCGTAATAATACTTTCGACACGTATTGACACAAAGAGTAGGCTGACTAGGGGTGCCTATCTACAATTCCTTGGCTATCTTGGTATTTGCCACTGTAAAGGTGATGTGTCTTGCTGCTAAGCTCATTTAGCACTAACTGCACAAACCTGTCATTCCTGTTCATTTCGAATGGTTCAGCTCCGGCGTTGAGGAGTGATATCGTTAGCTGGCCGTGAAAGCCTGGGTCGACCAGTGCTAGGCTGGCGATTATTCCTGTTCGTGCAAGTGAGGAGCGAATGTGCAATGTCCCAGCTATATCATCCCCAAGTTCAACTCTCTCAAGAGTCGCTACCAAGCGACGCTCGCCGGGTGGAATGGTCACATCCATTCCAAGGCGCAGGTCGTAACCGCCCCCGTTTAGGCAGTCATGATCGAAAGGCGCGAGGACTAACGACCCGCGCTGTACGCGCTTCTCAATTTCCTCACCGGATAAGATCGGCAGTTGTTTTCACCACGAGCTCGGCCAACACAGTGGACGTATGGTACCTAACAGTGTTCCCTTTGGGGAGATACTGTATACACCTTCGCTAACCATATACACAAATCTTAGCCTATGGCTGCTGACGGTACGGGCCCGTAGTCGAGCCAGGATTAAGACACAGAGATGCAACGGATTCGTGTAAGCCTTCGGAGCGGATGCGGCGAAAGCCTGGGATCCGGGGTTCGAATCCCCGCGGGCCCGCCATCCATTCCAATACGGTTGAACTAGACCAAACTGAACAGTAATGGTGAGGACGACGCGAAAAAAGATTCTGACAATCGGCCTGCTCCTAGTCCTGGTCGGAATATTTACGGTCGTGCAAGACCCACATTTTCTCAGCCCGATTGCTCAGGCCTTCGGGTTAGCATCACACTATCAAACTGAAAACCCAATCCTACCCCCCACACTCCTAGCCGTCCCACCTGCAAACTACACCTTTCTCCCCGCTGACCTGAACGGTGACGTGCAGGTCCAGGGGTCGTTGGAAGTCGCTGACGGGCACGAAGTAGCATTCTACGTGATGGACCAAGGAAACTTCTCACAATGGCGGGCGGGGCATCCCGGCGCAATAATCCTAGCTCGACCAACAGCCGTATCCTACAACTTCACGTTCACACCCACCACTTCTGGCACGTATTACTTTGTCTTCGACAATCAGGACACCACTCGCCGCGTAGTAATCTTCAGCTTAAATGCAGTCGAGAGCGTAACTCTCCTGAATCCAATTATCCAGTTCGCCGGCTACGAAATCTTGCTGGTAGGAATTCTCCTGTCCCTGCTCGGAATTAAGGGTGGGAGAAGAAAGCCCGCGGCGGCGGAAATTCGGGGTTGGTTATGCAAGTTCTGTGGGCAAGAGAATACAAGTGACCAAACGTTCTGCGAGGGTTGTGGACGGTCGCAGCGATAGCTTTCGATTTGAGTGTTTTTACGAGTGCCCTAGTGGCTCCGGAACTTCCAAAGGATTAGCGACCCCCGTATGGTTTCGGACGCGTTATCCTCTCTAGCCTATATTGTTGCGAACTGTTCTTGCGACTTCGGCGGGCAATGGTATAGCCTTCCATTCTGAATTTACTGCAATACATTTCACGAAGCCTTCCGCCGCGAGTTTTCCGTCTGATTGACGGACGATCTGGAAATCGTAGCTGATGGTCTTCTCTTCGACCTCTCGAACCTTCAACGTAACATCGATCGGCTCATCGAATCTGTAGGCGGCTTTGTACTGACAGTGGGCCTCAACGCGCGGTAACATTACACCAAATCTATCGCGAATCTCAGTCAGCGGCAGAGAGAGTGAACGATAAAATTCTTCTTCGCAGGCTTCGAAGTAACGGAAGAAATTGCTGAAGTGCATGACGCCTGCGATGTCTGTGTCAACCCAGTGAACACGGAAAGATCGCTTGAATACCAATGGAACTACCCTAAGACCGAGGAGAATGTTTCCGAAGATTTAACTCGGACGCCTATTTTCAAACAAGAAAGGTGCGATGAGCGACGGTTTGTTCGTGAAACCTTATAGGCTACAGAGCTGAGGCTTTGATTTGGTCCCGCGGTAGCTCAGCCTGGTAGAGCTTCCGGCTGTAGTCCTGTACCTTAATGGTATGGGGAGTTCAGCCTACTAGGCGTACATCGACTGAAACCGGAGTGTCGCTGGAGAACCGAGTTGCACGGTTCGGCGAATTCAAAATAGAGTGTTGAGCTCTATGAAACTCCGGCCCGCGGGACCACTATCAGACCTTTTGGGTTATGGTAGCGGGTTTGGCTAGTTTCGAAAGCTCCGACAGGCAGTTCTCCAAGTCGAAAGTCCATCCCTTCTCGTCGTCGAAAAGTTCGTAGGAGATGGTTTGTGATTCTCTGGCCACAAAATCATGCCTCACGGATGAATATGACTCGAGGAATCCCTCCCTCGCCATCTGAGAGAGGAACGCGAACAAGTTCGATACTTGGCTTTGCAGCATGTAGGTTCGCACCATCAAAGTATCTTCATGAAGAAGCTTCGAGACACCAAGGACAAAGAATAACTCATGAACCAACGTAAAGAAGCTGTTCATCGCTTGGCCGCTTGTAAACTTGAGCAAAATCTCATGGTAAGCGGACACTTCTTCAGGATATGGCCAGACATCAAAACCAAAGTATTTCACAATCTCTGTCGGTACCAACCTCTTATCGTAGTGATACTTGACGCCCTGCAAAGACATTCCCAGCAAGGGTGCGATGTCAGTAAAACTAATGCGGGCATTCTTCTCAAGCTCCTTCACAATGAGCAGGTCTTTCTTGTCCGCCAGTATAGCGTAACTCTCCGGGTCTTCGATCGTTTTGGAGGGCTTGTTCTTGAGCGCGGCGAACCAACCTCTCCAGTCGAATGTCCATTGGTTCGAGACCGGGTCGTAGAATTTGAAATCGGGAAAGTTGGGAATGTACTGTCCCGTGGGGATCAGTTTGTATTCCGTGATCAAACCTAGTTCAGCAAGTTGTTTCACGTACGTCCGGAATTGTTTCATGAGTCGTACAGGGATGTGCTGAACTGAAAGGTGGGTAAAGGTACCCTCGCAGCGGTTTACGGACCTCCAAAGGTTCGGTAACTTCAATGCCTCTGTAACTCTTTCTTCGCATCCAGGACTCGCATGGACGAGGAGAACAGTTCGCACCAATCCTAGTTTGGAATGTTGTGGAATGAGAGAGGCAACACGATTCGACTTTGATTCAATTTTGGCCACGCGGTGGTATACAGAAGTGAACGGTATCCCGGTCCGTCTGGAAACTTCGAGAAGGTTTCGGGGGCCAAACTTCCACATGGCTGAGAGAATCCTGATGTTTGTTTGGTCAAGCCGTTTTTGGATTTCTCTAATTCCTTTGTGCCGGAAATCGGCTAAACTCACCGTTTCGGTCCCGAGCATACTAATTATCCCGTTTAGGCGAAGGTTTGGCTACCCCGTATAATAGCTTTATAATTTATACTCAGGAAGGAAAAAAATGGCATAGGTAATGGGACAGGGCTTAGTTCTATAGGAAACCTAGAAACGCCCTGATTATGCCGTGCCCACCTCCCTCCCCATCACCCATGAGAGCTCTGACTCGCAAGACGTGCGAAATGTAACTCACGTTGCCTGTGGTCACAATCAGAGTAACGAAGATGATTATGGCTGTCGCAGCAAGGAGAAGCTTCAACTTAGACAACATATCACCTCCGCCGCTGCTGACATATTCTTGTACCGTGCTTACTTATTTACAATTCTAATACAATTTGTAGGTAAGTTATCTACGCCGTCGATTTCCACGCCTGGCACGGGCGCGTTTCATTTGACCCTGTACAAATACAGTTTGCGTGCGATACCACCGCTTTTCACAGTCAATTCCCGTTCCAAGGTCCAACCTGGGAGGACGTAATCTAGGGAAACGACCCGCGCCCCGGCTTTGAGTTCATTCCTCAGCTTTGACGCCAGTTTAGCATTTACGGAAGCGGATAGGTAAATCGCGATCACGTCGGCAGTTGAGAGGTTGACCTCCATGAAATCTCCTTGAATCACCGTTGCGTCTGTGCCCGTCGCGGTTAATCGCTCTCGGATTCGAGCCAGCCGTTCTGGGTCCACCTCGACACCTGTGGCTCGTGCTCCAAACCTCCTGACGGCCTCAATGAGTATGCGCCCGTCGCCCGCCCCAAGGTCGAAAACGGTCTCACCACGACGTACGCGCGCCATCCCTAGCATTCTGCGAACAATGTCCTTCGGCGTTGGAACGTAAGCCACATCAAGATTGACCAAGGTACCGACACAACCGGGGGGGTGCTCTTGAGACTGGGCATTCCAAGTCTTTGAGAATTTCGCCCAAGCGACCGACCACCCTCACCAGCCTGTATTCATTCTTCACTCTACCACCCTTGTCTATTGAAGACCGTAATTGTCTACGAAGCGCTTGTGCGAATCTACCGAGTCTCGGCTAATGCCAAGGATAACAAGATCTTTGACTTTCAATCCTCCGAGGCCGTCGCGGAAATTGCATACGTCCTTTGTCGCCTGGGATAATTAGCAACTTGCGATTAGAAACAATGAATGTTTTTTGGCGCTTCTTGCTATTGCAAGAAATTAGAAACAACACTTAGAAGAAGCTCTATTCGACTCGGGCACGATAGAATTGGCAGGCCTAAGCGAGTTCACCGCAGCTCGAGATTTGCTTGTTAACGCACACAACTACGAGCATGCGAAGGCCGGATTCGACTGGCCAGAAATGAAAATTTTCAATTGGGCCCTTGACTACTTCGACACTTTGGCAGGGAAATGTTCCCACCCTGCCCTGATCTATGTAGACGACATAGGGTCAGAAAAGAGGGTCAGTTTTCAGACAATGAAAGAGCGGTCTGATAGGGCGGCCAACTTCCTGAGAAACCTTGGGCTCAAGAAGAGGGACCGAATCATGCTGATGATGTCCAGCTCCGTTGAATTACTTGAAATTTTTCTTGGCGCAATGAAGGCCGGATGCGTAATCATACCTGCTTCCACTCTCCTGACGGGTGATGACATTCAAGACAGAATTGGGAGGGGGAAAGCAAAGTGCGTCTTCACCGACATAGAGCTAACAGGTAAAATTGATTCGGCTTCAATAGCCGGCTCTGTGTCCAAGGTTAGTGTTGGAGGAAGGCCGAATGGTTGGGTGGATTATGCTGAGATAGACGACCAATCTGCAAACTTCAGAACCGAGGACACGTTCAGACCTGAAGATGAACTTCTTATCTACTTCACGTCGGGAACGACTGCCAAACCCAAACTTGTTCTGCATACCCATGGAAGCTATCCAATTGGACACCTAACCACCATGTATTGGATTGGGGCTAAGAGGGGTGAGGTGCATTACAACATTAGCGCGCCCGGTTGGGCCAAGTACGCGTACAGCAGCATCTTCGGGGCCTGGAACGCAGAAGCCACAAGCTTCCTCTACAATTACACTGGAAAATTCGACCCCAAACGCGTGCTTAGCGCGATTGAAAGCTACGAAGTGAGAACTCTCTGTGCCCCTCCAACGGTCTGGAGGTTCTTACTCTTAGAGAACTTGAAGGACTATCATTTCTCGCTTAGAGAACTCGTCAGTGCTGGCGAACCGCTTAATCCCGAGATAAACCAGAAAGTACGTAATGGTACCGGGGTTACAATAAGGGAAGGTTTCGGTCAGTCTGAAACGACCATATCGGTTGGGTTCTTCCCGGGTATGGATGTCAAGTTGGGTTCAATGGGAGTTGAGGCTCCGGGGTTTCACGTGGCAATATTGGACGATGAATATCATCCTGTTTCGACGAAGGCCGATGGTATTCTCGCTATTCGAGTTAAGCCGCGGAGACCCGTTGGAGTGATGGAAGGCTACATAGATCCTCGAGAGAAGAATCGGGAGGTTTTCGTTGGCGATTGGTACCTCACGGGCGACCTAGCTTCACGCGACGCCGCCGGCTATTTCTGGTTTATCGGAAGAGCGGACGATGTTTTCAAAAGCTCAGATTATAGGATAAGCGCCTTCGAGGTAGAAAGCGAACTTCTGGTCAACCCATCGATAACAGAGGTTGCTGTTGTTGCAAGCCCAGATCCTTTGCGAGGATTCGTTCCGAAAGCGTTCGTGATGCTGAAGCCGAACCTGATTCCTTCCAAGGAGTTAGCCTTAGAAATCTTCACTTTCACCAGGCAACGAATGGCGCCCTACAAACGGCCGCGAATCATACAATTTGTTAACGAGTTGCCCAAGACTGTGAGCGGAAAAATCAAGCGGATAGATCTTCGGAGACTCGAAACTGATTTGAGAAGCGCCGATGCGAGGAATAGGGACGAATATTTCGAAGGCGACTTCGCGCAGACTCTTACAACTCACCGATGAGATTAGAAATTCTTGAAAATTCCTTGGAGCAGGCGTTGCCGAACACGTAAGTAGGTTATGATTACCGGCACAAGTATCAGCACTGCAGCAAGGACTAACAGCAGGATCGAGAATATGTCGGTCGTATGTTGCATTTCTGCCAAGACCAGACCTGTCGATGGGTTTCCTTTCCTTTCTGGAAATTTGTGGTGTAGCAAGGCTTTAAACTGGCACCCGGATTTGTGGGTTGCCGATGCCCTGGTCGTTCAGTGGTCTAGGATGACGGCCTGTCACGTCGTCGACGCGGGTTCGAATCCCGCCCAAAGGAGCAGCATAGCCTTCTCCTGGCGAAGGGCGCCAACCCGCGCCGCCATCATTCATCAAGCCCGGCGATGGCCTTAGCGTCCTTACTTTGCAGCTTGTCATTCTTACAATGCGGGCAAGTTGGGGTCTTGCTCTTCAAAAGAAATTCGTAACCGCATGCGCCGCATTTGTAGTAGGACGCCTCGTTCAAGAATCTCTCCGTTTTATTATTTGAGTAGTCAGTCATTAAATAGCGCTCTGCGGATTTTGTTGCGTGGCGAAGCCTCGTTTGATGCCTGTTAATGAGAAGGATGTCATAGCGGCTATACAGAAGGTTAGCCCGGCAGTCGTATCAGTGGCTACCCTGCGTGTCATACAGGAGAGTCTATTCGACGCCGTGCCTGTCCGAGGTTTGGGCTCGGGCATAATTTTCGATTCGAACGGCGGAATTCTCACCAACCATCACATTGTGGAGGATGCGGAACGAGTTGAAGTTGTCACGTCTGATGGCAAGAAGTTTCAGGGCGAAGTGCTAGGCTCAGACGCGATGTCAGACGTTGCGGTTGTCCGTGTGGACGGTGAGGGTTTGCCGGCGGTGAAACTCGGGGATTCAGATAAGCTCGTTGTGGGGCAAATTGCGATTGCTATCGGCAACCCCTACGGATTTCTCCTCCCAGGTCCGACGGCCACGGTTGGCGTCATCAGTGCGCTGAAGCGGCACCTTCACGTCGAAGACCGCATGTATGAAGACCTCATCCAAACCGATGCGTCAATCAACCCGGGCAATAGCGGCGGTCCACTGGTTGACAGTTCGGGTTCTGTAATCGGGGTGAATACGGCGAATATTCCGTTCGCCCAGGGCATAGGATTTGCAATCCCGACTAACACGGCAAGAAGAATTGCAAAGGAAATCATCGAGCATGGCCGCGTCGTTAGACCCTACCTTGGTGTGGCCGGCCTCACGCTGAACCGCGATATCGCTGAATCCTACGAGCTTCCACACCAAGACGGCGTTCTGGTGGTGAAGGTGGGGCGAGGTAGCCCGGCCGATAGGGCCGGAGTGTCAGCGGGCGACATAATCCTAGAGGCTGATAACAAGCCCCTTAAGACGTCGGAAGACCTTCAGCATGTCGTTCAAGACAAAAAGGTCGGGGAAAACCTCGAACTCTCCATCGCACGCAGCCAAAAGCAAGGTAAAATTAGCGTAACTCTTCGGGAAATAACACGGTAACGTGAATCTTCACTCGATGCAAAACCTTTTGATTTCGAAGCGTTTGGGGAACGGCGGGGCCCGTAGCTCAGTCAGGTAGAGCATCGGAGACGCCGACTCGGCGTCGGTGATGCTTTTACCTCTGGGCTTTTCGAACCCATGGGAAGCCACCCGAAAAGAAACCGGCCGAGAAGCCTTCTTGGGGAAGGGTCCCGGGTTCAAATCCCGGCGGGCCCGCCAAATTGGCCCTTCATTCGAAGTGCCTGTTCTTTCTGGGTGTGTTTTTCAACATGAAACAGGCTGCTGATTTCTCATGCCACTAAATACAACAACACCAAATTTCAGCTAGACATTCTTGCCAGCTATTAGACCTCACGTAGCTTTCTTTCTCGCCTAGAAAATGACCCTTGGATATAGCCGGGCAGCCATAATCACCAGGATGGCGATGGTTACCAGCAGCATTGCCAGGTCCACCATCAACCCATAGACCGTTGGCCCACCAACTATCATGAGCGCCCGCAATGCGTCAACCTCGTAGGTTAACGGGTTGACTTGCGAAATGGTCTGCAACCAGATGGGCATGATGGAAATCGGGTAGATGGCGTTGCTGGCAAAGAAAAGTGGCATTGTGAGCAATTGGCCGACGCCCATGAAACGTTCCCGCGTCCTGACTAGGCAAGCTACAATCAATGAGAATGTTGAGAAGAGCGCCGATCCGAGAACCACGACTACCAATACCCCTACCACGGCAGTGATGGTCCAGTTAATTCTGACTCCAAGCGCGAGTGCCAGTAAATAGATGATGACAGCCTGTGACAATCCCCTCTCACCAGCAGACAGCGCCTTGCCCAAGACCAGGGCCGCACGCGGTGCAGGGCTAGCCAGCAGCTTGTGCAAAATCCCCAAATCCCTCTCCCAAATCACCGCTATGCCGTAAAATATTGCGATAAACAAGACGCTCTGAGCCAAGATGCCGGGCGTCATGAAATCTATGTAAGAGAGATTTCCAGTGGGTATCGCTCGTACGCGGGCCAAAACCTCACCGAAGATTAGTAACCAGAGGGCGGGCTGTACTGCTCGCGTTATCAGTTCGGTCGAGTCATGATGGAGTTTGCGTGCCTCCAGCTCTGCGATTGTCAATGTGGCACCCGCAAAATTGGTTATCGCCGCTAAGATGTTGCCGGGAGTGGTCCACTTTAGGTTAAGCAAGTCTTCGTGCAGCCCTCCTTGTTCTTGATACCTCACGATAACTGCCTGAATCCAATTCAGCCCCCGTGTAGTGAACGAAAACATCCTCGAGTGTGACCCCGTTTCCCCCAATTGAGGCTTTGAGTTCTGCTGGTGTGCCTATCGCTGCCACTTTGCCCAGATGCATAATGGCAACCCTGTCGCAAAGGTGATCCGCTTCTTCCATGTAATGAGTTGTAAGTAGGAAGGTAGTGCCCAAGTCGGTGCGTAGACGTTTAATGTGTTCCCACACCGCTTTCCTTGCTATTGGGTCCAAGCCCACAGTTGGTTCGTCAAGGAACAACGCCTTTGGCCTATGCAACATGGACTGAGCAACTTCTAAGCGCCTAATCATTCCGCCAGAATAATTCCGAACAAGTTTATCCGATACTTCGGCTAGACCCATGAACTCTAAGGAGTCGCGGATTCGTTGCTCACGTTCCGCGCGGGGGATGGCGTAGAGTTTTGCGAAAATTAGCAGATTCTCGTAACCTGTCAGTGCGCCGTCAGCTGAAACCAACTGAGGTACATAGCCAATAATGCGTCTCACAGAGCTCGCATGTTTTACAATATCATAACCTGCAACCCATGCATTTCCAGAAGTAGGCGGAAGAAGGGTGGTTAGCATTTTGATTACGGTTGTTTTGCCGGCCCCGTTAGGACCAACAAGGCCGAACATCTCACCGGATTTTATGGACACGGATAGGCCGTCGACAGCGGTTAGTGTCCCAAAGCGTCTGGTCAGTAATTGCGTTTCAAGAAGGGTTTGAGCCTCGCCTTCCTGTTTCGCAAGTACTTCAGTCTGAACGTCTGACATTATGCAGAACTCTCCGAGACACTGCTTCTCAGAAGCTGCATCGCGGTAATGATCGTTTTACGTTCCTGTTCGGTCAAGTGGCCGAGGTGTTCGGCTAGGTGGGCTTGCGTCGCCTCTCGCGCTATCTGCAGGGAGGCTTGCCCTCGCTCTGTCAAAGTCAATGTCATGCGCCTTCGGTCGTCTGGGTCAGTTCGTCGCACTGCGAGATTACGACCAACTAATCCATCTATTAGAGTAGACATCGAAGGTAGTGTAAGTCCGATGTGTTCAGCGACTTCCGAGAGTGATGTTCCCTTGCGCCGGTTTATGAAGAGAAGCGTTCTGAATTGCGGGACAGACAACACCCGGGCCCCATGTTTCCGAAGCTGTTCACGTATCCCACGCATGACGAGTGGAACCACATCGAGTACCTCACGTGCGCATCCGTCAGCCGAGGGCTTGACTAGGTTCTGTTCCATTATAGTTCGCATTTCAAATAGTTAGAAAAACTAACTATTTACGGGTATCGCTTCAGTTTCGGCTTGTCAAGAATAGCCCCAGTTCCATTGCGGCTTGGAGTAATGTGGTTCAGCCGTGCTCTTCGTGATCCATCATGTGGCCTAGCTGGTGATGGTATTCTTCAGTTGTCATTAGTGATCCGAAAGCTCGTTGGACTACCTCGCTCAGCGCGGGGTGAATGTGCATTGCAGTCATCAGGGGCCGCGCGCTCTGTTCCGGCGTGTACATGAGGTTGATGATCTCTTGAATCAAGACGGATGCTTCTGGCCCGATAATGTGAGCGCCCAGTATGCGGAAGCTATCCTTTTCCAAGATCACCTTCACGAAGTAGTTCTTCACTGCCATAGCTTCTCCTTTGGCTGTGTCCTCATATCGTTTAAAACCGACCATAATCTTGTCCGAACCGAATCGCTCTAACGCCTCTTTCTCCTTCAAACCAACGCTAGCGATTTCGGGGTCCGTGAAGACTGCATGTGGGACGGCGTGGTAATCGAGTGGAATCTTTTTTCCCAGAACGGCGTTGTAATAGACTATTTCGGAGTCGTAGTTGGCTTTATGCTTGAAGAGGTACTTGCCGTTCGCATCGCCGAACGCCCAAACGTTGGGAGATGTGGTTTGCAAGTATTCGTCGACTACAATCCACCCTCGCGCGTCAGTCTTAATTCCTGCGCGCTCTGGACGAAGGATGTCCGTACCAGGTCCTCGGCCTGTGGCAATCATTATCTCATTAGCAACAATCGGTATCTTCTGTCCTGTTTCCCTGTCAACCGCAACAAGTTTCTTCTCGCCCCCGGCCGCCTTACCCGCTTGCACGACTTCATGATTTGTCAGAACTGTCATGTGTTTCCCTAGCTCCTCTTTGGCGAGTGCAGATACCTCAGGTTCTTCTTGCGGGAGGAACTGTGGGTTTCTGCCGATTATCGTGACCCTCGAACCCATCGCCGATAGGAAATGGCCATACTCGGCCGCTATGTAGCCGCCGCCCACGATTGCGATGCTTTTTGGTAGTTTCGTTTCGTAGAGGATTGTGTCGCTTGTGTAGTATCCTATTTCATCTAAGCCATCAATCGGGGGAATGGTTGACTGGGAACCTATGGATAGGAGAATCATATTCGACCTGATCGTCTCATCTTGAACTTTGAGCGTGTACGGGCCCGTAAATTCAGCAACGGCGTGGAAGTAGTCAATATTCGGAGAACTAGAGAGGCCTTGCCTTATTGATTCTATATCGTTGTCGATTAGGGTTCGCATCCGCTTCATTACCTTCGCAAAATTCACTGTCTTCAAGTCGACCTCAATTCCAAAGATACCTGCCCGTTGAATCGTGCGCACCACCTCTGCTGGGTAGAGTAGAATCTTGGAGGGTATGCAGCCACGAGTCAAACATATTCCACCCGGCTCGTCTTTGTCGATGACAGCGATCTTGATATTCGGATTCCTTTGCATCATGCCTTCGACAATATACATCGCTGAACCGGTACCGATTGCGATAACATCATACTCCTTCATGGCGAGCCATCGAAGCGAAAATCGGTAAGGTGTGATAACAGACTTTTGGTGTTCTAGCTAGAGAACTAGGCACTTCTCTTAATAGCTGGCCTCTCCGGATTTTCGCGAAATCCGGGGAACTCTGGAATGTCAGAATTATGGGACCCGTGGGAAATTTCCGAGCGGATCTTTCCGAAAAAGGGAAAGTCCTCCGACAAGTTACGGTACCTCTTGAACTATGCTGTCCTGGCACCATCGGGACATAATTCCCAACCTTGGCTGTTCAAGATTGTGGGAGATGACGTCGAGCTATATGCGGATCGAACCCGGGCTCTCGCGGTCTGTGATCCCGAAGACCGAGAACTAGTGATGGCATGTGGTGCGGCCCTCCTCAACTTGCGTGTGGCTCTTCGGCATTTTGGCTATGAGGGCGAAGTGAAAACCTTCCCAGATAAGGATGAACGTGACCTTCTAGCACGCGTGGGTTTTGGCGAGAAACGAAAACCCGCTGCTGAAGATGATTTACTCTTCCGTGCGATACGCCAACGCCACACAAACCGGATGCCGTTCGAACCGCGTAAAATTCCAGAAAAAGCCCTCTCAGAGCTAAAGGCGGCGGCAAGCAAAGAAGGCGCGTGGCTTCACTTCGTGCTGGGCGATGGTGACCGCAACAAAGTTGCCGACCTAGTTGCTGAAGGTGACCGTATTCAAATGGCTAACTCGAGTTTCCGTCGTGAACTGGCCGCTTGGATGCATCGCAACCGTGCCGTTAGCCACGATGGCATGCCCGGCTACGCTCTTGGTTTGGGAGGCCTCACTTCCAACCTAGCGCCCATTATCGTACGAACCTTCGACTTCGGGAAGGGGCAAGCTGCGAAAGACCGGCAACTCGCCGCTGGATCCCCCGTCTTGGCACTGCTTGGAACAGATACCAATGCCCCAGAGAGCTGGTTGTCCGCAGGTCAGGCCTTGGAAAGGGTATTGCTACGTGGCCGCGCGGAGGCGATCTGGGCATCCTTCTTGAATCAACCGATCGAAGTCCCTGAGCTGCTTCCTAGACTTCGGGAGGCATTGGGTGTGAAAGGGTTCCCGCAACTTCTTCTCCGGCTGGGCTACGGTCCAGAGGTCAAGCCCACTCCCCGAAAGACGGCCGGCGAGGTTCTAATGAGACCCTTGCGGTAATCGACTGTTAGGCAAGGTGTGATAGCGAGGAATCCAGATAATGGTTCGCTGTGAGAAATGTCAAACCGACCTACCCCAAATCGCGAAATACTGTTTGAACTGCGGGGCACGAGTTGGAAAATCGGCGTCAGGAGTATTCTCGATTAACACGGACGACCTAGTCAAGAGAGTGAGGGGTCTACTGCACGAAGGTAATCTGACCAAAATCATTGTTCGAAATGAGAAGGGCGGGTTACTTCTCGAACTCCCGGTTACCGCCGGGCTAATCGGGGCTGTAATCGCGCCGTGGCTAGCGGCCCTCGGAGCCATAGCAGCCTTAGTCACGAGATGCACGGTAACGGTTGAGAGAAGAGAGTAGCCTGGGTCCTGCGTAACTCGTAGTTCAGCTCTTGGACGTTTGCCGGTCTTTGAGAAGTTGAAGGCATAACACCCTAAGAAGGCTTTACATGTAGTAGCCTGGATAATCCATCCAGGTGGCGTCGTGCTTGCCAAGCAAGACTAGGCTCTTGGCTCTCGTGGCGTCGCTTTCCGCGGCTAACGTTGCGTTCAGGTTTGCGCTCTCTTGGGGCCCCCCTAACGTGAAACCCATCGCGTTTCTGGTGATCGTTGGCGGTGTTGTGGGTGGTCCTTTGGCAGGGTTTGCTGTTGGTTGGCTCTCCATGACTCTTAGCGACTTCGTCAGCCCCTATGGGCCGGGTATATGGACTCTGGAGACTTCGAGCTGTATGGCCGTTGTTGGTCTGCTCGCGGGCTTGTTATGGCATCATGCAAGCGCGTTTAATCGATGGAAGATGGCTGGGGGAGGTTTCCTTCTTACGATGATATTCGATATCGGGACATCCATAATTGATGCCCTTCTCTTCAGCTACCCATGGCTGGGCGCGGTCCTCGCCCTCTACGTCCCATTCATTACGGGCAGTGTAAGCGCCTATCCTTTCGGCCTCGCGCACGAATTGACCACCGCAATTTTGCTTGGCGCAATAGGACCGTCGCTCATCTCACGAATCAGAAAAGTCTACCCGAAATGAATGTCACGCGCCGGGGGAGCCGAAGTCATTGGTCATTGGTGTGCTTTTTCTTCCAATCTTCAGCCAACTGCACCCGTCTAGCAGATGAAGGATGAGTATAGAAAAATAGTTCGACAAGCCGGTTTGGTTTGTCGGCCGCGAGGCTCAAGTCCGCTAGCCGTCTTTCAGCTGAAGCCTGCGCCTCTGAATCGTCCGCAGCTCGTAGCGCAAACTCATCCGCTTTTCTCTCCGTTACTCGGGAAACTCCGTTGGAAATGGGTTGAAGCAAAAAGCTAACGCCGATCAAGATGACGAAGATTATTGGGAAGCCAGCGGGATCAGTTATGCCAGATAAACCCAAACTGGTTGCGTCCTGCTTGAGGACGTAGTCGGCGATGAAGAACGGCGGTATTGTCAAGAGGCCGGATAAGGCGGCTTCCCTCCAAATGTCTTTGTTCACGTAATGCCCAAGCTCATGGGCGACGACTGTAATCACTTCTCGCCGCGTGAAAGCGCTTAACAAAGTGTCGAAGATTACAATGGCTTTGCTCTTTCCAATCCCGGAGAAGAACGCGTTCGCTCTGATGGACCTTCTGCTTTCGTCGGCGACAAGAACGCGGCCGATGCTTCTAGCGCCAACTTTTCTAGACATTTCAAGAAGGGTATCCTTCAATGAAGAATCAGTAACCGATGTGACTTTGTAAAAGATCGGCAGGAGAACGTAAGGCAGAATTATCGAAAGGAGGATGGAGAAAATCGCGAAGAGGGCTGCGGCCACGAGCCACCACAAGTTCACAGTCTTAATCAAATAATAAACCACCACTCCAGCAAAAACGCCGAACGCCACTTCCATGCCTAGGCCTTTCACTTCGTCAACAAACCAGCCCTTCAACGCCTGAGTTGATAGGCCAAATTCGTGGTCGACAATGAACCCTGAGTAAAATGAGAACGGAATCTCCACAATCTGCAGGAAAATTACGAACAACGCAAGGTACAAGCCCAAGGTCAGCCAGTAGGAACCGGTCAGGGAAGCGAGGTATTGGACGAGGCGAGTGGAAGCCCCTGAGAACAATAGAACGAGGGAGAATGCGATTGGAACTATCGTCCCGGTGACGGGCTCCAGAACCAGCTTAATGTTTTCATAACGTTTCGCGAGAGCCCTCTTGGCGGGATCGTACTGGTAGAATTCCTTAGGCTCTATTTGCTGCACTGGCGCTGGTCCCCCGGAGGGTTGAACCACGGCAGCCAAATAGAGACTTACGTACATAAATTCGAGTTCTTTGACGCACGGAATTCCAAACTTTCTAGTAGGCGTTTAATGTCCTGAAGGGGGCATTTGACTCGACGGCCCAGTTTTGGTCGGCTCTTTCTTCTTCTTCTTAACCATCTTGGGGTTACCCAATGTCCATCTAGGTAACCCATTGTCTACCCAGGGATAAAAGAGAGATTGTCACCAAAGATGGCAAGTTGCCGTGTAAGCGCCTTCGCAGGGCATTGCTCGCCAACCAGATGCTTAGGTGTGGGTTCAGTTCATTGGTTTGAAGTCAGCGGCGCCGCGTAAACGTACTTTTGCTCTCGTTCGGCTCCGTTCGAAATGCGGTAGGTAATGTTGATCCTGACATTATCCCTCACCATAGCCCTCACTGAACAATACTTCTCTTGAGAAAGCCGAATCGCCCTCTCAACGGTATTCTTCCTGATACTTGGCCCCGCGAACTTGTATTCTAGGTCGATAGTTTCATAGTACCTCGGGTCTTCATCACGCCGTGTTCCCCGTGCGGAAATCTCCAGCCGGTCAACCTTCTGCCGCTCCTTATCCATAATCCACTGCACGTCCATCGCCGTGCATCCCGCCAGGGCCATCAAGAAGAGTTCCATGGGAGTGAAAGCCTGTCCCATGTCCTCGGCCGAGTTTAGTCCAATTCTGCGCCCGTCGGGTAGTTCGACATTGAACTTGAGGTCTTCAACCCGCTCTAACTTCACTGAAACTTGCGTGGCCATTACACATACATCCTTTACGGCCCTTCGATCGTGTACGTTCTTCCGAAATATGCCTTGAGGAGCTAATCCCAACTTCCCGATAACGTTCGCCAGTAAAATCGAGCAAACGCCTGCTTCTACACTGGTCTACCGCCATAGGTTGACGAGTTAGGAGGCTGGAATTTGGGTGCGCCTCAAACATAATTAATCAGAACTCACATAGAAACTGTGCGTAGAGAAGTCGTCTGTTCCGAGATTTACTGTTCGGAAGCCGCCGTTAGTTTAGCGGAGCGCTTTCAACTGCACTAAACTTTATTAGCGTGAGTCCCGGTGCATGTACGGAAAGTTTCGGTAAGGCTCCAATCGAGGGCCGGATGAACCTTTTCTGCGCGCGGAGAGAATGCCTAGATTGAAGGATAGCGAAAAGGAGAGGTCATACAATCTTTTCGGGCATGAATTTGTGCCCAAACATGAACTTCTTTCTAAGAAAGAAGCAGAAGAATTGATGCGGGAATTTCACATCAGGCCATACCAGCTCCCATACATCAAAACTGAGGACCCCGCCGCTGAAGTCTTGGGAGCTAAAATGGGCGATATTTTGCGTATAACCCGCAAGAGCGCGACCGCTGGCGAAGTTGTCGTTTATCGTTACGTTGTTGATGGTTAGGGTGGAATTATGACTGTGACAACAACCGGAACTGTTAGCCCTCAAATCTGGGAGCTAATCAAACATTTCCTAGAAGAAAAAGGGCTGGTTAGGCAGCACGTCGATTCGTATAACGAATTCATCGAAACTGGGCTGCAAGCTATTGTCGACGAGACCGGGGAAATACCGATTGAGATCGAAGATTATCCGTTAAAGATCAAACTAGGTAAGATTGAGATTGGAACGCCGCGGGTTACCGAAGTAGACGGGTCGGAACGGCAGATCTTTCCCACCGAGGCTAGAATTCGCAACCTAACTTACGCGGCCCCTCTCCACTTGGAGATGACTCCTGTCATCGGGGAGAGGGAGGGGCAGACTGAGATAGTCTATATTGGCGATTTTCCCGTAATGCTTCGCTCGAAAATTTGTCCGCTCTCTCGCATGGCGTCTGAAGAACTAATCAGCATCGGTGAAGACCCGCTTGACCCCGGTGGCTACTTCATTGTAAATGGTGCAGAACGGGTCGTCGTCGCGCTTGAAGATTTGGCGGCCAACAAGATTCTAGTAGACAAAGAGCAAGCAGGCGTCCATCCCACCTACAAGGCTAAGATTTTCTCGACAACCGTCGGCTTCAGGGCTCGAACAGAGGTGACTTTGAAGACTGACGGCGCCATGTACATCACCATGCCCGGCGTCCCATCAGACATTCCAATAGTGGTGATGATAAAGGCGCTCGGGTACGAAGAGGACTCGAAAATCGCTGAGATGATATCGAGCGACGAGACGCTTCAGAATCAACTTGCATCAACCTTCGAGAAATCCGTCGGCGTCGTTACACAAAGGGATGCCCTCCTTTACATAGGTAACCGATTGGCTCCAGGCCAAGTCGAAGATTATCGTTTAAAGAAGGCCGAAGCTTCCGTTGACAGAAACTTCCTGCCACATATTGGACGGCTTCCTGAAGAGAGGAAGGAGAAGGCCGCATGCATTGCTGAAGTGGGATGCCGGGTAATTGAACTAAAACTTGGCATGAGAGAGCCCGACGACAAGGACCATTACGCGAATAAGCGATTGAAACTCGCCGGGTCTCTGTTAGCTGAACTATTCCGAATATCCTTCCGGAACCTCATCCGTGACCTCAAGTATCAACTTGAAAGAATTACGATACGAAGGCATGCGGAACTTTCAATCAGCAATGCAATTCGCCCTGGAATTATTACGGAACGGATACAGCATGCGATAGCTACTGGCAATTGGGTTCGCGGTCGCGTCGGCGTAACCCAACTCCTGGACCGAACAAATTTCGCCTCGACGTTAAGTCATCTTCGCAGGCTCCAATCGCCCCTGAGCAGAAGCCAACCAAACCTCGAAGCCAGAGACCTTCACCCAACACATTGGGGAAGACTTTGTCCCAGCGAGACCCCTGAAGGCTCGAACTGCGGTCTCGTCAAGAACCTCGCCCTCAGCGCGGTCATATCTAATGGTGTTGATTCGCGAGAATTCGTCTCCAAACTCCGACGGATGGGCGTAATCAGCGTAGATGAAGCCGACATCAAGCTCCGTGAAGCAGGCGCGAAGGTTTTCGTCGACGGCCTGATTGCAGGGTACATCCGCGAGGCAGACAAGCTGGCCATGGAACTTATCCGAATGCGAAGGGGGGCGGAGATAAGTTCGGAAGTAAATGTTGCTTACTCTCAGCCGCGAGTTGAAGGAGGGCGGCAGGAGCTTTACGTTAACTGCGACCAAGGCCGAGTTCGAAGGCCGCTAATCATAGTCGAAAATTCCAAGCCACGGCTGACGCGTGAGCACGTGGAAGCAGTTCAACGTGGGGAGATGCGTTGGGAGGACCTCGTTGACCGAGGCGTCATCGATTATCTGGACGCTGATGAGGAAGAAAATGCGCTGATCGCTCCGTCACCAGGCCGAATCAACGAAAGGACTACACATGTCGAAATCGCCCCGTACACAATCCTGGGAATCTGTGCATCCCTAATCCCCTATCCCGAACACAACCAGTCACCACGCAACGCCTACGAATCAGCTATGGCGAAACAAGCGCTGGGCGTTTTCTGCGTGAACTACGCAAACCGCACTGACTCGCGTGCCCACATCCTACACTACCCACAGGTTCCTATGGTTAGAACAAAACCCATGGACATCATCAAGTACGACAGCAGGCCTGCGGGACAGAACTGTGTCGTAGCACTTCTCTGCTACCAAGGTTACAACATGGAAGACGCTATCATAATCAACAAATCGTCCGTCGACCGAGGGCTCTTCCGTTCAACATTCTACCGAGTCTACGAAGGAGAGTGCAGGCAGTATCTCGGAGGCCTTCGCGACAAATTCGAAGTGCCCGAAGCCGGAATTCGCGGCTACAGGGGTGACAGGTACTACAGGCTCTTGGAAGAAGACGGTATCATTTCGGTCGAGTCAGAAGTCACCGGGAACACCGTGCTGATTGGAAGAACAAGCCCACCCAGATTCCTTGAAGAATACCGCGAATTCGAGGTCAAAGGACCCACCAAACGGGATTCATCGGTGGGCATGCGCCCCTCAGAAGAAGGCATAGTGGACGCCGTTTTCCTGAGCGAATCAATTGAAGGCAACCGCCTAGTGAAAGCTCGCGTCCGAGACACGCGAATACCTGAACTCGGAGACAAATTCGCATCAAGACACGGGCAAAAAGGTGTTATCGGGACACTGATTCCCCAGGAGAACATGCCCTTTAGTGAACAGGGAATCGTGCCTGACGTTATCATTAATCCGCACGCGATTCCATCACGCATGACTATAGGCCAGTTTGTTGAGGCAGTGGGAGGAAAAGTTGCAAGCCTTCGGGGCGAACCCGTCGACGGGACCGCTTTCAGTAATGAAGGGCCTGCCGCTCTGCGTGATGCACTTCTTGAGTTAGGCTTCCAACACAGCGGAAGGGAGGTTCTCTACAACGGTATAGACGGCAAGAAACTTGTCGCCGATGTCTTCGTCGGAGTCGTCTACTACCAGAAATTACACCACATGGTCGCCGACAAAATGCATGCGCGTGCTCGCGGGCAAGTACAGATGCTCACACGCCAACCGACTGAAGGACGTGCGAGGGGTGGCGGCCTTAGGTTCGGCGAGATGGAACGGGATTGCTTAATCGGCCACGGCGCATCAGCGCTGCTGAGAGACAGGCTCCTCGAGGAATCAGACAAGTACACGGTCATGGTCTGCGACGTATGCGGCTTGTTAGCCTACCACGACGTGAAACAAAACAAATACGTTTGCAGAATCGACGGCGATAAAGCGGTAATTTCCGGCGTGCAGCTGTCCTATGCATTCAAACTGTTACTGCAGGAACTTATGGCGCTCGGCATAGCGCCGCGTTTAGAAGTATCGGAGCGAGCTTAGAATGTCAGTCGCTGAAGAACCAACTAAAGTAATCGGCAGTATCCACTTCACCCTCACATCCCCGAGCGAAATACGCAAACTTTCCGCGGTTGAAATCCAAACCGCCGACACGTACGATGAGGACGGTGTCCCAATAGTTTCGGGTTTAATGGACGGCCGCCTAGGCACCCTAGAACCACGACAGAAATGCAAGACTTGCGGCAACACTGCCTCCGCATGCCCCGGACACTTCGGACACATCGAACTATCAGAACCAGTCGTCCACGTGGCCTTTGCGAAACTAATTCATAAGCTGCTTCAGGTTACGTGTCGAAACTGCGGCCGCATACTTCTCTCAGCCGATAAGATCAAAACATACAACGAGTTGATGCAAAGAGAGCAGAAGCAACTCAACGAGATTCCAGCTACATTTTACGAAGCTGTCATGAAGGATGCGAAGAAGAGTCAGGAATGCCCCCACTGCGGAGCCCATCAATACCCAATTGAACACGCGAAACCTACCACCTTCCACGAAATGGCGGAAGCCGGCGCCGCCAGGTTAAACCCAAGCCAAATTCGGGAGCGACTCGAACGAATCCCGGACGATGACCTTCGATTACTAGGCATGGAACCCACCGCCGCACGTCCAGAGTGGATGATCCTCCAAGTTCTACCCGTCCCAGCCGTAACCGTCCGGCCCTCCATCACACTCGAATCAGGAATCCGATCAGAGGACGACCTTACGCACAAACTGGTCGACATTATCAGAATAAACCAGAAACTCAAGGAAGCCTTAGAGTCAGGGGTTCCCGTCAACATCATCCAGGAACTTCATGAGCTCCTCCAATATCACGTCACAACATACTTTGACAACGAGGTTTCCGGCCTGCCACCCGCACGCCACAGGTCCGGCCGTGCATTGAAAACTCTCAGCCAAAGACTCAAGGGCAAAGAGGGAAGGTTCAGGGGCAACCTTTCAGGAAAACGGGTCGACTTCTCCGCCAGGACTGTAATCTCACCAGATCCAAATATTGACATTAACGAAGTCGGCGTGCCACTTGACGTCGCCCAGCGCTTGACTATGCCTGAAAGGGTCACACCTTGGAATGTTGATGAGTTGAAACAACTCATCAGAAATGGCCCAGACCAATACCCTGGCGCGCTCTACATAGTAAGGCCTGATGGGCGAAGAGTCAGGCTGGAATTCGTCACTGAACGAGAGAGCCTGGCCGAAGCAATTCAGCCGGGTTTCATTGTGGAACGCCACATCAGAGATGGAGATATCGTCCTCTTCAACCGACAACCCTCCCTCCACCGCATGTCGATAATGGCACACACAGTGAAGGTGCTACCATACAAGACCTTCAGGCTCAACCCATGCGTATGCCCACCATACAATGCTGACTTCGATGGCGACGAAATGAACCTCCACGTCCCGCAGGGTGAGGAGGCAAGAACTGAAGCAAAATTACTCATGCAAGTCCAAGACCAGATTCTTTCACCCCGATACGGAGGCCCAATAATCGGGGCCAAAACTGACTTACTTACCGCAGCGTACCTACTCACAAGAAAGTCAACCTATCTAACCAAAGAAGAAGTCGGCAAACTCATAGTCGCGGCGAGATATTACGGGGAACTACCGCCCCCTGAGATAAAACGGCCAGATGAACTTTGGAGCGGGAAGCAGATCTTCAGCCTCTTCCTCCCACCAGGTTTCGACTTCGTAACCAAATCGAGCATGGTCACCCAAGAGGACGGCAGCTCCGTTGTAGTGAAAGACGGGATGCTCATCGAAGGAGTCATAGATAAGAACACAATCGGTGCTGAACGCTCCGAGACCCTCTTCCACCGCATAGTGAAAGACAGCGGCTCTGAACCAGGCCGCAACTTCCTAAACGGTTTGATCAAGCTTCTTGACCGGTTCATAACTCTGCGAGGATTCACGTACGGAATTGATGAACTCGACATTTCAGCCTCAGTCAGAGAGAAAATCTCCAAGGCTGTTAAGAAAGCCGAAGAGCATGTGCAAGATCTAATCGACCAATACAAGAGAAAGACACTTGAACGGCTCCCAGGCCGCTCCCTAGAAGAATCCCTTGAACTCCGAATCATGGATGAACTTTCAAAAGCACGCGACCAAGCAGGCGATCTAGCTGAACAATACCTGAAAACTGAGACGGACAATTCAGGAGTTATAATGACCAAAACGGGCGCGCGCGGCTCAATGCTAAACATCGCCCAGATGGTCGCCACCGTAGGCCAACAATCAATCCGCGGCCAGCGAATAACGCGGGGCTACAGAGACCGAGCACTCCCATTCTTCGAAAGGGGCGACGTCGGGGCCGAAGCCCGAGGGTTTGTTTACGCCTCCTACCAAGAAGGCCTAACCCCCGTAGAATTCTTCTTCCATTCGATGGGCGGCAGAGAAGGACTCGTGGATACGGCCGTGAGGACGCAGCAGAGCGGTTACATGCAACGCCGGCTCATCAATGCGCTCGAACACATTCGCGTTGAATACGACGGCACGGTCCGTGACTCAAGAGGTGACATCATACAATTCAGGTATGGCGAAGACGGAGTCGACACCGCGAAAAGCGACCACGGAAAGGCAGTGAATACAGAACGCCTAGTGGAACG